>Ga0210400_10000247_pt1 | contig 65380 bp, 50 predicted proteins | sample IncBWH26MmetaG_FD_155456 | JGI IMG/M metagenome (GOLD analysis project Ga0210400, IMG submission 155456) | Forest soil microbial communities from Barre Woods Harvard Forest LTER site, Petersham, Massachusetts, United States - Inc-BW-H-26-M | ecosystem: Environmental > Terrestrial > Soil >...
TTCTTGGATAGGTGTTCGGGTCCGGCCCGGGAGATTACTCCTGTGATGTCGCCTTCACGTCAGCGTGGCAACCCAGGAGCCAATTTTTGGCGGCGCCAGGCACGCTGCTGAGTTCCGATAATGATCCTCATCAGGCGTTTGGTCCTTAAAGGACTGGGCAACTCGTGGAGCTTCCGATATGGCCCTATGCGTCAAAGTACGATAACTTCCGAGTACGAGGTGTAGTGTGCTAAATCTTAGCGCGTTACCCGGACCTGTCCTTGCCGATCGGCTAAACTGAGCTGACTCCTCCTTTATGCCGCTTTCTTCCGGCGACAGACTTGGCCCTTACGAGATCCTTGCGCCCATTGGCGCGGGCGGCATGGGTGAAGTTTATCGGGCCCGCGACACGCGGCTCGGCCGCGACGTTGCCTTAAAACTTCTTCCCGATCCGGCAAACCGCGAACGTTTCGAGCAGGAAGCACGAGCCGTCGCCGCGCTGAATCATCCTAATATCATGGCGGTCTTCGATGTCGGCGACGACTACTTCGTCGGCGAGCTGATCGACGGCAAATCTCTCCGCAGGCTCGACCCGATGCCTCTGCGGCGCGTCATCGAAGTCGCGGCGCAGATCGCTGACGGGCTTGCCGCCGCGCACGCCGCTGGAATCGTGCATCGCGATCTCAAGCCCGAAAACATCATGCTGACGGGCGACGGGCGCGTCAAGATTCTCGATTTCGGACTGGCTCGCATCCTCGAAGCCGCGCCACAGGATCCGGACGCGACCGAGACAATTCGAAAAACCAATCCTGGAACTGTGGTGGGAACCGCTGGCTACATGTCGCCCGAACAGGTCCGCGGCCGAGCCGTCGATCATCGTTCCGACATTTTCAACTTCGGGCTGGTGCTCTATGAAATGATCGCGGGCAAGCGGGCCTTCGATCATCCTACGGCGGTGGAAACGATGAGCGCGATTATGAAGGAAGATCCGCCTGACCTGCCGCCAACCGTTCCTCCCGCAGTTCAGCAGATCGTTCGCCGATGCCTGGAAAAGGAACGGGAGCGCCGCTTCCAATCCGCTGCGGATCTGGGCTTCGCGCTTCGGTCGCTTTCTTCCGTGGACAGCTCCTCGAACGGCTCCGTGCCGCGCATACGAAAACTCCGCACCGGCTGGATCCCTTATGCGATCGCCGCCACCGGAATCGCGATCGGCGTCGCGATCGCGCTGTTTCGTAGCGAGCCTGCGCCGGAGCCGTACAAGTTGACTCCGCTCACGTCGTTCGTGGGGATCGAAATGGAGCCTTCGCTATCGCCCGACGCGACGCAAGTTGCATTTACCTGGGAAGGCGGGCCTCCGGACGAACGTGGCGTGTATGTTCAACTGATCGGCGGAGCGCAGCCGCTGCGCATCAGCCCGGCCGGAAGAGTGGCGCGCCATCCCACCTGGTCGCCCGATGGCAAGCGGATCGCCTATCTTCGCGCGGAAGGCAGAGAGGCGATTCTGATCCAGATCGCCGCGCTGGGTGGAACAGAACGCCGGATCGCGCATTTTCCCGCCCCCAACGCGGACGCGATCGCCTGGTCTCCGGACGGCAAGCAGATCGTCGTGCGGGTGGATCGGGCGTTGGAGGCGATTTCCATCGATACCGGTGAAAGAAAGAAACTGACCAACCCTCCTGGGCTCCAGTCCGATTTCAACCCGCGCTTTTCACCAGACGGGGAAACGCTCGCGTTTCTGAGAAGCACGAGTCTGTTCAACAATTCTGTCTATTGGATGAAAATGCCCGACGGCGATCCGCATCGCGTGGGTGATCGCACCTGGTTTGCGTACTCGCTGGACTGGCTTGGCGACGGCAAGTCTCTGGTGCTGCCAGTCACCGAGGACGCGAGCTTCAAGTACTGGCGCGTTTCGCTGAATGGCAAAGCATCGCGGCTCCCGCTCGAATTTCCTTTCGATGGAACTACCACCTCGCAGGGTATGGTGTCCGTCCGGGGAACGCGCATGGTGGCAGCGGTTCCCGAGCAGCAGTCCGAGGTGTCGCGCCTGAGCTGGAACGCCGGATCGAAACAATGGCAGCCCGCTGCGTTCTACGGATCGTCGCGCAGCGACCTTTCGCCGAAGATCGCGCCGAACGGCAAATGGATTGCGTTTATGTCGACACGCTCGGGCAATTTTGAGATCTGGCGGGCGGCGCTGGATGGATCGGAGGCGCTTCAGCTCACCAATGCCGTCCGCGCGGGTAGCCCGCGATGGTCTCCGGACTCGCAATGGGTCACCTTCGACGCGCCCCATGGCGAGGCGTTCGGCATTTACGTCGTAAGTGCGGAAGGCGGGGCCTCGCGCTACCTGACCGACGGCGCGCGGCCGTCCTACTCGCTCGATGGCAGCTGGATCTACTTCTCATCCGCGGGAAACGTGTGGAAAATACCGGCACAAGGAGGGGTGCTCAAGCAGCTCACGCACACCACCGGCGCGATGGAGCCGTTTGAATCGGCTGACGGGACCGCGCTTTATTTCGGGAAAGGAACCGGCCCAGACTCCATCACGGGCGGTATTTTCCGCGTTTCGCCGGATGGTGGCGAAGGGCAAATCGTCCTGAACGATCCGAAGGCGAAGGCGTGGGCGATTACGCCGGGCGCGATGTATATCGGGTTCAACGATCGCGTCGAGCGCATCGACAGGGAATCAGGGAAACAGGAGATCGTTCATCGGTTTCCAGCCAGATCGAACCCGTTCGACGGGGGCACCTCCCTTGCGGTGTCCGCCGATGAGCGAGTTATGTACCTCTCGGGGAGGAAGCGGACTGAGTCGGACATCTTGTTGGTGGATCATTTCAAGTGATGCGTAGCTTCAAGATCGCAGGCTTAAGCCGGCGCGAAAGCTGAAAGCTATTTTTTTCCGATCTTTCTACATGGAGGTTTAGTCGGCTATCCGGAGAACTGACCAGGAAAGACGTTTTTAAGACGACTGCCGATAATACTTGATATCGTTCCGGATACACGTCCCCACGAGGTTTTCAAACACCCTGGGATCATGCGACTACTCGCAACGTAGCGCAACCACCGGATCTACGAGCACTGCCCGGCGTGCCGGAATGTAACAAGCCGCCAACGCAACCAATGTCAGGACCAGCACGACGCCTCCGAAAGTCAGGGGATCATGCCCGGAAACTCCGAACAGTTCGTTCTCCATCAGCCGAGTTAACCCGAGTGCGCCCGCGATCCCCACGCCAACACCGGTCAGCACCATCCTCGCACCGTCCCCGATTACCATTCGCATGACATCGCCGCTCTGGGCACCTAGCGCCATTCGCAGACCGATCTCACGTGTCCGTTGTCCGACGACGTACGAGATCACTCCATAAATTCCGGTGCACGCAAGTACCAACGCCAGGTTCGCAAACACGCTGAGCAGCACCATGGAAATCCTGCGTGGCGCAAGCGCCCCGGCCACCACGTCATCCATCGTTCGCACCGCATAAATCACCTCGCGCGAATCGATCCGTGCGACGCCCGCGCGCACCACCTTGAGGATCGCGGCGGGATCGCGTTCCGTGCGAATCACGACGGCCGCGCCGCCCGCGGCCAGGCGCATCAGTTGATCCGGCATTTGCATGAATGGGTAAAAGAACTGCGCCTGAAGCGCCGAGCTCGCATCGGCGCCCGGCCCCCACTGCTTTACGTGCCGCACGACGCCGACAATCTGAGCGCGCACCATGAACTGCGTTAGGTTCACGGATTTCCCGATGGGATCCTCATTCGGAAAATACATGCGCGCGAATACATCATCGATGTCGATCACGATCGGCGAGTGTTCATCATCCCGCGCCGCAACGAAGCGTCCCCGCAGCAGCGTGATGCCCATCGCTTTTTCGAAACCTTCTTCCACCAGATAAAACAGCGCGCCCGGCATCTCGCTATCGTTGGCCGGTTTCGGCCGTCCTTCAATCCACAAAGGCAGGGAGGAATCATGGATCATCGGCCGCGACCCCAACGTCACAGATACCGCCTGCACACCTGGAATCGATTGCACCATTTCGTCGAATTGCCGCAACCGCGCGCGAGTCTCGGCGGGTGTCGTTGCAGCCGATGAAGGCATCGACAAGCTGAACGTGATCGCGTGACTAGGGTTGAATCCCTGATCGACACGCCACAGAGCGGAAAGAGAGCGCAGCATTAATCCCGCTCCAATCAAAAGCACCAGAGCGAGCGCTACTTCCGCCGCGACGAAAATTCTCTGCATCCGATGCCGTGCGCCGCTTGCTCCGCGGCCGCTTTCTTTCAGGATCTCCTGCAAGTCCGTGCGCGAACTCTTGAGCGCCGGCGCGAGCCCAAAAATCACCGCGCACGCGAGCGTCAGCCCCATCGTGAACACGAGCACGCGCCCGTCAAGAGCGATCTCTTCGGCGCGCGGCAACGTTCCCGGAAGCGTTTGGACCGCGATTTTAATTGCTCCGATCGCGAATCCTAGACCCAGCACCCCTCCCAGGCCCGCCAGTAGAACGCTTTCGGTCAACAGCTGCCTGACGATGCGTCCTTGTCCTGCGCCGAGCGCCGCTCGCACGGCAAACTCGCGTGACCGAGCGCTCGTCCGTGCCAGCAGCAGGTTCGCGACGTTCGCGCACGCGATTAGCAGCAGAAATCCCACCGCTGCCAGCAGCACGATCAACAGCGGTCTTATATTTCCGACAATATCTTCCTTCATCGGTGCGAGTGCGATGCCCACCCCTTTGTCCGCCACGGGAATTCAGCGGCTAGATGGCGAGCCACCGAGTCCATATCGGCCTGTGCTTGTTCGCGCGTTACGCCCGGCTTCAATCGTCCGAACGCACGTGCGCTCACGGAAATGCGCCGGTCGCGAAACGAGGGATCCTTCCACTGCCCGATCGCCGTATACACATCACGATCCTGGCCATAGAACGTGAAGTTTGCCGGAATCACTCCCACGATCCGATACGAAGAGCCATTTAGAGTCAGCGATTTCCCGATCGCGTCCGCCGAGCCGCCGAACTCACGCTGCCAGTACCCTCCGCCGAGAATCACCACCGGCGCCGCGCCCTGCACATCGTCATCAGGACGAAACGTGCGCCCTAGACTCGGTTGCACGTCGAGCGTCGAGAAGAAATCGCCGGAGACCATATATCCGCTCAACCGCTGCGCTTCAGCCCGGCCGCTCACGTTGTAATCCTGGTTGCGATAGATCACCATGGATGCGAAAGTTCGCGTTTCGCGCTGCCAATCGAGGAAATTCGGATACTCGATCGGGCTGTGGTGGTCTCCGGGCCTCGTTTCCGAAACCGCCATCAGTTCCCCCGAGCGCGGATACGCCAGTGGATTTAGCAGGACACCATTGACCACAGAAAACAACACCGTATTGGCGCCGATTCCGAGCGCGAGCGTCAACACCGCAATCGTGGAAAAAACCGGCGCCGTCAAAAGCATCCGGACCGCATACGCCAAGTCCCGCCCGAGTGTCGTCATGGATGCATTCTATGCCGCGGCTGACTGCGTCGTCACCTTACCGAGTCGATTCGGTTTTAGAAGTTCAACCTCATAGGGCCAAAGTCGCCGCCTGCTATCGATGGAGAGGGAATTGAGTCCAAATGCCGAGACACCCACTACCGATAATGTGGGATATCAGGCCGCCAGATAGGCCAGACGGTAGGAAGATCTTCGCCGTGTGGGCCGCGAACTCTCGAACAGCTAATCCGTAATTACAAAAAACGTGCGCCAGACTGGATGGCCGTCCCAGCTAATATCCACACGGTACGTGCCCGGAGGCAGTGGACCTCGCGGGAAGGTAAAGGATACCTGCTGAGGCTCGCGCCCGAGGGCGACTTTTTTGGCGGGACCGGTGGCTCTCAGGTGGTTCGATGCGTCGAATACGACAACCGAGACGGCACCCTTGGAAATCTTGCCTTTCTTTATCCATTGCGTGAACACACCGATTTCGTTATCTTGCGAGGAAAATTGTTCGGATTCGATAGGCAAGCCCGAAGAGACTCGTTTGCGAAGCGCGGAGGTCGTGCCGCCATAGATCAACTCAGGCATCGGCTCCAGAGCTGGTGTTAAGAGACCCTCGCTCGCAAGCTGCGCAAGGTTGACTGGTGACGCCGGAAATTCCAGCGGTACCTCGGAAACGGGCGTGGCTGAATTGATCACACTGCCACCCGCGCCGTGGGCGAGTATCTCGCGGACGTCACGATTTCCCATCGAAGCAGCGCGATCTATTCGTGCTCCTGGTCGGACACTTCCGCCAGCAATTCCCACAACGTGCCCGAAAGAATCCAGGAGCGGACTGCCGGCAGCTTCCAAGGGAGCCTCAGGCGTGACATGAATCCGGCGGCCAAAGCCGGGCGTGATCCCCTCACCTCCGATGTCGACGACTCCGATCACGCGAGCATTCGAATCCCAGTTAAATAGGAGGAGTCGCTGACCCACCAGTATCTTGGAATTGTCACCGCGCCTAATTGGAAGGAGGGTGCCGGTCTCTGCCCTCACAATCGCCCAGTCACCTGTTCGAGAGAACGCCAGCACTTCGTTCGTCTTCACCCTGCGACCGTCGGTGAACTCAACCTCAAGAAGCGCCGCGGAGTCGATGGCTTGGAACGCCGTGGCGATCGCGTCTTTGCTCCATACGAAGCCCATTGAAAGATCCGTTGTTTTCCCAGCCTGATCCAGTTTACGGACCCACACGACGGACGGCCCGATGGTTTTGAATATCCCGTCAACGGAAAGCTGTTGCGAATCGAAACCTGCAAGCTCAAACGGGTGCGAACCAGCGGGCTGACCATCCACGCGGACATCGACTGCCCAGACGCCATTTACGACCCCTGGACTGAGCGAGAAGATCCAGTAACACTGCAACGTTGAGGTTGAGGTCTGAATGTTCACGTCTGGTGAGATCGACGCGATGCTACCGTCTGGTCGCTTCCACACCGCCGTCAAGATGTGATTTCCAGGCTGTGCTACCCATTCGAAATAAACCACTAACGAGCTGTCCGTTGGGTATACAAATCGACTGCGAGTCTCAGTGAGGACATATTCGCTGCCGATGGTCTTGCCCGATGGACCCGAAAGGGAGCGCAGCAGTTTCGGTGGATCTGTTGCTGATGCCATGCCGCTCAACATCGCAATCGCGGCAAGCAGATGGCGCAGGCTCATAAGCGTGAAACACATAGGATACAAGTTTGGTCACCCAATCGATTGAGGGCAGACGAAAAACCATTCGAGTATCGGACGAATACACGGTCCGTCCTCGTTCCTCCTCAAGGCTCTTCGTCGGACGCGATTGCCGTTAACACCACACATCGGGCGGATGCTGGGGAAATTCCCGCAGGGTTCTTCTACCAACGAACCTGCATCGCTATATTAGGTGTCGCTTTGGATGTGTCAGCCGATCACTGTAAGACGCGGTCTGCTTGTGCCAGGAGTGCTGGCGGAATAAACAGCCCCAGACCCTTCGCGGCACCGGCATTGATGGTCAGATAGTACCGGGCGGGATAACGAATGGGAAGATCTCCCGGCTTCGCTCCTTTGAGGATTTTATCGACGTATCGAGCCGCCATGGCGAATTGGTCTTCCAGGTTTGGCGCCCAAGACATCAGACCTCCGGCTTCCGCGAATAGCGTGGCTTGGTAGATTGCTGGCAGAGCGTGCTTCACCGCGAAGTCAACGATGACCTTGCGGTTGATGAGCGACAATCCACCCTGGAAATTCACGAGGCCGTTCATGCCGTCATCCTCGAGCGCAGCCAGGGCCATGTCCAGTTCCTCCAATGATGTGGCGCGGTACGGTTTGACGCTGACGCCAAGCTCCGCGGCTGCCCTCTCCGCATCAGCCAACTGGGTTTCGTGCCCGCCCCGTCCCGGCGTGGTTGAGAGCAGGGCGATGCGAGATACGGCCGGGGCGGCCGTTTTCAGCAAAGCCACGCGCTTTTGCGGTCACCCCAGAAGGAAGCTCGTCCAACCCAGTGACGTGGCCGCCGGGGTGTTCAAGACTCGCGGCGAAACCGTTGCTGACCATGCCCGGACAGGTCGCGATGACCATCCGTATATCCGGATTTGCTTTCCGCAACTCCAGCGCCGCCGGCAACGCTGCGGCGACGACCAGCTCGAGGTCCATATGGGCAAGCTCTGCCGCGTACTTCGAGTTATCCGAAGAATTAGGCCGGGAGATGCGGATTTCGAGCGCGATGTCTTTTCCTTCGATATAGCCGAGCCGGCGGAGTTCGCGGTTGAAGGCGTCGATCAGGCTTGCCTCGTTGCCGGTAAGAAATCCGATGCGCCTTCGACCAGACGACCGGATTTGTTGTGGCCATGCTGCCAGCGGAAAAACTGCGCTGAGGCGTCCGAAATGGCAAACAAAGGAACGACGACGCATAGATCAACTTTACGACCGATCCGCATAGATCCTATCAAATATGATGGCCATAAGAGTCGGTTTTGCGCGTCCGACCTCGCACCAGCCCTCAGCGCCGACGATAAATGCGCGCATCCGTCACCATTTGCTGAAGGGTGGTGCACGAACCCTCAACGGTTTGCCGACGAACCAGCCAGGTGACCTGCTAGAGCGGCGTTCACAGGAGTCAGTGTGAGCCCGGCCCCCATGAGTCAGAGCTATCTCCGGGTTGCGCGTCACTCGACCACAAACTACACTTCGTAGGACTTGCGATAAGCCGGACGTGTGACCAATTTGGTCGCCTCCGCATCACCTGTGAACTTCGGGACCGGACCGGGCTCGATCTTCAGCGCGCGGCCGACGCGGTAGCTAATATTCGCAAGATGGCAAAGATCCGAGCTGGGCACCGCGTTGGCAATCGGATCATGAAGATCTTTCTCAGCGCGTGATTGGACACATGCCAGGAAATTCCGCATGTGGAGGCTCGTCGGATCACCGGCACTGCGCTCAGGCCGCTCTTCCATGATCAGTTGGCTCGAATCGCCTTTGTACGCCTGGAACCCCTGGTCGCTCATCGCCGCCCAACCGTCGCTGCCGTAAAAGAGGTTGCCAACACCGACGTTGAGCGGATTGCCCGGCTGTCCAACTTGCGTCGGCGGCGGAGCGCCAATGTCCTCTCCGCCAGCGGGAGCCGACGTCGGACCCGCCGTCACCACACGCGCCTGCCGAACTCCTTCGCCGTTGGTCATCCTGCCGCGCACCTCCACCACCAGCTGCTGGTCGCCATAGTTAAAGCCGGCAGTAAGCGTGTTCGGTGTTTCCGTGTCGTCATCGATTCCGAACTTGCCTCCGAACGCCATCGCTGTCTTGGGCCACGCGGGATCGCCCAACGCCCAGCGCGCGATTCCCGTTTCATGCACGCCCTGGTTTCCAATGTCACCGTTGCCAGTGTCCCAGAACCAGTGCCAGTAATACGCGAAACGCTTTTCATTGAAGGGCCGCATCGGTGCGGGGCCAAGGAACAGATCCCAATTCAAACCGGGAGGTGTCGGGGTATCCGGAGTGTGTCCGATCGAAGGACGCAGCTTGTAGCACAGAGCCTTGGTCATGTAGAGCTTGCCGATCAAACCTTGCTGGAGCGCGGTGATCGCCTTGATCTTGAACGGCCAGCTCCGGTGCTGCGATCCCACCTGCATGATCCGTTTGGTTTCGCGCTGCACCTGAATCATCCGCATTCCTTCGTAGATGTTGTAGCAGGCCGGCTTTTCCCCGTAGACGTCCTTGCCCGCCTTCATCGCCCAGATCGCGGAGAGCGCGTGCCAATGGTTCGGAGTGGCGATGGAGACTGCCTCGATCCTCGGGTCGGCGAACATCTGCCGCATATCTTCGAATTCCCGGCCTTTTTCGAGGCTCTTCTTCGCTAATATCGCTTGCGCCTTTTCGCGCGCGGCCTGGTTGACATCGCAGAGGCCAACGACCTGAGCCTCACTCAGCCCGGTGTAGATATTGAGGTGGCTGGTGCCGCGGCCTCCGAGGCCCACGATGCCGACGTTGACCTTGTCATTTGCACCCCACACGCGAACCGCGGACGCTGCCGTCAGGGCTCCGAGGAAAAATCTGCGAGTTTTTGGATCAGACAAAGTGAAACTCTCTTTCGGGGCCAATTGTATCAGGTACCCGCGTCGGCCTTTGCAGCGAATACCTCAGGGGCAGTGAACCCGCGTGCGAGTGTGTCCCTTGCAACGCGAGACTCGCAGATGTGCGCCAGAGCGAGCCAGACGTCCGCCCGCGGGACCTGCAGAGTGCCGTTAATGCTGCTTATCGGGGTACCAGACTGTACAAGCCGGGCGGTCCCCCATATAGCCGGAATAGTCAACGTTCGCGTCGGAACTTAACAGAGAAAGTAGTCAGATAGCCAAACTTGTGCTTCATCGAAGACTGCCTGATTGTGATCCGCGTGCCCATTGAAGCTGCGATGAACTGAGCGAGGTACAGTCCAAATCCGGCACCCTACTCCTCCTGCTCACGCGCGTTCCGCCCACGGTAAAACACATCAAAAATCCTTTCGGCCTCGTCGGCCTCGATTCGTGGTCCATACGATTCGACGCTTAGCTCAATTTCATTTGCTGTCTCACGGAAATCTATCCAGACTTCTGATTCTCGCTGCGAATACTTCAAGGCGTTATCGATGAGCGTGTGCGGTATGACTGGTACGGCCGTGGGGTTGCCGCGGATCTCACCGACGCTTTGTCCTCGAACGTGTACTGAGATCTTTTTTTCTTGAAAAGCGGCATTGTAGATTCCGCCATGTAGGCGAGCGCCCATGGGTCGACGTGTGGTGCCCATCTCGTCAAGCACGTGTGTCGGAGTGTGTACAGCGGAAAAAGGCTCAATGCTCCACACCTGGGGCTCACCCGTCTTGCTCTTAGCGTTCTGCAAGGCATTAGCCGCTCCTTCGCACGCGTGGAGGTGTTGTCGCTTTAGGCTGGCAGGCTCAATATGTCCGCTGTGAGTCATCGCAGGAAACACCCAGTCGCTGCTAGAGGTGCTCTTACGCATCTCTAGGAGAGCGGCCCAGTCGACTTGACCTAACCCATTCGGGGTATACGATGCAGCTACTTTTTGGGTATCCGAAACGATTCGATTGGGTGATGTCTGCAATTCGCTATTGGACGCATACTCGCGAATGGTGCGGGCAACTGATCGAGGTACAAGAACCGGCAAGACAGACGCGATCGCGCAAGACGAATTCTTGCTGCCGCCCTAAGCTGTTTTCGAAACGAGATTCGCATCCTCACTCGGGGTAGCTACTCAGTCCGGCATCTTTGTGGAATCACAATCTCTTGGGAAGGACACAAATGGAACAGGACACCCCGATCATCGTGCGAAGGAGATCTGCCGCGGCGTGAAATGGCAGAACCGGGGTTCTCTCCCTGAGCAAGCGCGACAGGAATTGAGAACTTCGACAAGAACATGATGTGACGGGGCTCTAATGCGACGAACCGCTTTGGTGGTGATTGTCATGCTGGCGGGCGTACCTGCGCTGGCCCAAATAAGCGGAGGCAATATCAGCGGTCAGGTTATCGATGCCCTTGGCGGCGCAATTCCCGATGCGGTCGTAAATATCTCAAATCAGGCAACCGGCGAGATACGTACTTCGAAAACGAATGTTAAGGGTTTCTATAGTTTTCCCAACCTGATGCCAGGACGCTACAACGCTTCGGTTTCCCGCACCGGGTTCGACCATGCCGGAAAAAGAAATCTGCTCGTCGACGTCGGTGCACAAATGATGGTTGATTTCGAACTAACGGTCGGCGTTGTTGCAAGCTCGGTGGAGGTGGCATCGCAATCAGAGGGGGTCTCCTTAACGTCCTCGACCTTGAGTAACGTTGTGCGTGGGCAAACCGTTCGCGACCTGCCCCTGAACGGCCGCGACTGGACGTTGCTGGCAAGTCTCGAACCGGGCGTCCACACGATTGAAGCGCAAACGGCGATCACCGCCGGAAGCAACGGCCGGGAGGACCGCGGCTGGGGTACACAGCTAACGTTCGGCGGCGGCCGTCCTCAGCAGAATAACTACAGGCTCGACGGCGTTAGCATCAACGACTTCACGGGAAACGGACCAGGCAACGTGCTCGGATCCGTCCTGGGGACAGACGCGATCCAGGAGTTCTCCGTCGTCACAGGAATCCCGTCTGCTGATTATGGGAAGACGTCGGGCGGAGTGATCAACGCGTTGACGCGCGCGGGCTCCAACCATTTCCAGGGCTCGGCGTACGAGTTCCTGCGTAATAGCGCAATGGATGCCCGGAATTTCTTCGACGGTTCCCAAGTTCCGCCGTTCAAGCGCAACCAGTTTGGAGCGACGCTGGGCGGTCCCATCCGCGCCAATCGGACCTTCTTCTTTTTCAACTACGAAGGCTTGCGCCAGAATCTCAGTTCCACCACGATCACTACGGTCCCCTCTCTCGCGGCGCGGACCGGGCAGCTGGTCAGCGGTAAAGTCACGATTGATTCGAAGGTCGTACCTTATTTCCAGATGTTTCCTGTTCCGAACGGGCCTGAATCAGGCGATTCAGGGATCTATTCCTTCGTTTCGGCCGCGGAGACATCGGTGAATCTTTGGACCGGCCGCTTGGACCACAAATTCTCGGATAGCGACTCGGCTCGTGGCAGCTTTCTGATTGCAAATTCGAGGACAACTTCGCCGGACGCGACAGACTTCGTCATTACAGGGCAAATTTCGCAAACGCGATTCGGATCGATCGAAGAAACACACATCTTCCGGCCGCATCTCCTGAACATCTTTCGCATCGGCCTGAATCGCTCGGTATCGGATGCGCCGATTCGGGCTGGGGTGGTGAATCCACTCGCTACCGATACCTCGCTCGGATTTCTGCCCAACACACCGGCCGGCGGAATCGCCATAACCGGCCTCACGGGGGTCAGCGGCGGTGTCGGCGCTCTTGGTGAGAATGATTTTCACTTCACCAGCTGGCAGATCTACGATGATCTTTTTTATACGCGCGGTGCTCATTCGCTCGAATTCGGGATCGCACTGGAGCGAATCGAATCCAATGAAGATGGCAACTCCAATCCCAACGGCCACTACTCGTTCGGTTCGTTGCAGGCCTTCCTGACAGATCAGCCTCAAAACTTCAGCTCGACCATTCCCGGCAAGAGTCCGACGATTTATCTGCGGCAATTCATTCCCGCTTTCTATTTCCGTGACGACTATCGGGTACTGCCCAATCTCACGCTGAATCTTGGGGTTCGCTACGAAATGGCGACCGTGCCCAGCGAGAAATATGACCGGCTGAGCAACCTCGACTCACTCACCGCAGCAGCGCCCAAACTTGGCTCTCCGTATTTCAAGAATCCGACTCTGCGAAATCTCTCGCCCCGGATCGGCTTCGCATGGGATCCATTTCGAAGCGGAAAGACCGCGGTCCGCGGCGGATTCGGAGTCTACGATACGCTGCCATTGACGTATCAATTCGAGCTGCTCGCGATCAACGTAGCTCCGTTTTTTCAGACCGGAACTCTAACCGCACTACCGCAGGGATCGTTTCCGACCGGAGCGTTGTCATTGCTCGCCGCGAACAACCTCGGCTACGCATGGGTCCAGCCGAACCCTAAGCGCTCCTATGTCGAGCAATGGAACTTGACGATACAGCGCCAATTACCGGGGAGCGTGATCGCGACACTCAGCTATTCGGGCCAGCATGGTCTTCACCAGCCGCTGCGAACGACCGACGCGAACCTCGTGCTCCCGGCGCAAACCGCACCAGGCCTGGTCTGGCCTGTTCCGCGCGGCAGCGGCTCTCGCCTGAATCCGAGCATCGGCGCGCTCAATTCCCTCGCGTGGCTTTCGTCAAACAGTTATGCGGCGGGTAACGCGGCGGTGTCATGGGAACGTAGGGGTGTCCGCATCGGTGGAGCTTACACGTTCGCGAAAAGCATCGACGACAGCTCTTCTTCGATCGCGGTTGCGAATTTCAGCAACTCCGTAGTCGGCTCATTTATCTTCGACCCGGCTCTGGCCCGGGGACTTTCGGATTTTGACGTGCGTCAGAATCTGGTCGTCAATGCTACGTGGCTGCTGCCGCGCGTGCGGTCCGTTCGCGGTTTTGCAAGCTGGGCCGTCAATCAATGGCAAGTTGGTGGAATTTTCCGAGCCAGCACTGGGTTGCCGTTCACACCAGTGATCGGAGGAGATCCGTTAGGAATGAATGATTCCGCGGCATTCGATTTTCCCGACCGCCTGAACCTTCCGGGTTGCAATAATCCCGTGAATCCAGGGAACGCGACTCACTACATCCACACGCAATGTTTCGCGCCGCCGCAGCCGGCCACGCGCTTGGGAGATAGCGGACGGAACATCGCGATCGGGCCCGGCCTGAACAATCTCGACCTGGCGGTCTTCAAAGATAACTACATCCACAACGAGAAATTCAATCTCCAATTCCGGGCAGAGTTGTTCAACCTGCTGAATCATACAAATTTCGCTGTCCCCGACCGAACCGCCGCTCAAATTTTCACGCAGACATTTTCACCGGTCGCTACAGCCGGACTATTGAAGACGACCTCGACCACATCACGACAGGTTCAACTGGCGCTGAAGTGCATTTTTTGAGATCGTCAAACGGAACACGATGGAGCCTAGCCGCACACTTCCCAGACGAGCCGCTGGCGTCGCATTAGTCGCCTCGCTGTTCGCGTCTTGGGCTGCCGCGTTGAATCCGGCGCTGGATATCAGCCAGTATGCGCACACTTCGTGGAAACTTGACGAGGGTTTTTTTAAAGGAGCAGTCCACTCGATCGCTCAAACGCCCGACGGTTTTCTCTGGCTCGGTACCGAGTTTGGCCTCGTGCGCTTCGATGGCGTAAAAGCCGTCGAGTGGCCGATTCAGGGCTCTCTTCCGGCCCAGCAGGTTAGGAGCCTGCTCGCCGGGCGCGACGGAACTCTATGGATTGGCACAGCCAGAGGCCTCGTCAGCCTGAAAGATGCGAGTCATAAGGTTGTCCAATACGATGAGCTTACCGGGGAAACGATCTTTTCCTTGGTCGAGGATCGCGCCGGCAACATCTGGGTCGCGGGCTGGTCTGCGTCCAAAACGACGCTGTGCTCCATCGGAAAAGGCGGTACGCAGTGTCACGGAGAGGATGGCGTTTTGGGCAGCGTGGTCGGAGGCCTATACACGGATCGCAAAGACAACCTATGGATAGGAAGCGGTGACGGCGTGTGGCGATGGAGTCCTGGGCCGCGGAAGCTTTATTCGATACGGGGCGAAAGTGGTTTCGACGCTCTAGCCGAGGACGGCAATGGCGCCTTGCTGTTCGCGCAGGGTGGCGCAATCAAGCGCCTCGTGGATGGCCATGTGGAAGCGCTCTCCCGCCTTCCCGCAGCCACGCGGGAGTTTCATGTACGGAGAATGCTTCGCGATCGCGATGGCGGTCTCTGGGTGGGAACCTCGGGTGGCGGCCTCGCGCACATACATCAGGGCAGGACCGAAATGTTCACCCGGACCGAGGGACTTTCGGGCGAGGATATCACGGCGATGTTTGAGGATCGCGACGGCAACATCTGGGTCAGCAACTTCAACGGGCTCGACCGGTTTCGCGATACTCCCGTTACGACATACTCCCAGCGCGAGGGACTATCGAGCGTGCGCATCGTCTCCGTGCTTGCGGCCAAGGACGGAAGCGTCTGGATGCGCACTCTCGACGGGTTGAATCGAATGAAGAACCGGGAGGTCGCCTTTTATCGTGAGCAGGACCAGAGCATTACGCCGGTATCCCGGTCGCACACGAATGCATCAGCAGTGAATGGATTCCGGGAGCAAGGCGCCGGATCGCTTTACGAAGACATTAAGGGGCGAATCTGGGTGTCGACTCTCAACGCCGTCGGTTATATGGAAAACGAGCGGTTTGTGCTGGTACGCGGCGTCCCGGCAGGACGAATCCACTCGATTACCAGCGATCGGGCGGGTAGGATATGGTTCGCCCACCAGGATCGTGGTCTTTTTCGCTGGGAGGAGAGCGCGGTCCAGGAAACTGCCTGGAGTGCGCTGGGTCAAAGAGGTTTTGCCGATGTTCTCGCCGCGGATCCATTGGAGGGCGGCCTCTGGATCGGCTTTTTTGGTGGCGCGTTGCTCTACTTTCAGGACGGCCGCGTCTTGAGATCCTACACGTCCGCCGACGGGCTCGCCGATGGCCGCATCAACGACCTTCGAGTCGAAGCTGACGGCACACTCTGGGTTGCAACCGAGGGCGGACTGAGCCGATTGAAAAATGGCCGGATCGTTACACTGACGACGAAACAGGGCTTGCCATGCAACAGGGTTCACTGGTCGATTGAAGACGACCTCCATTCGGTTTGGCTGTACACGTCGTGCGGGCTCCTGCGAATCCCGCGCTCCGAATTGGACGCGTCGGCTGTGGCGATCGAAAAAGACAAGAACGCCGCGGTGCGGATTCGACCGGCGGTTTTTGACAGCTCAGATGGACTGCGGGCGCGCGCGAACGCAGGCGGATTCAGTCCCCACGTCACCAAATCCTCGGATGGGAGACTATGGTTTTTCCCGCTGGATTGCCTTAGTTCCATCGATCCAGCCCGCCTTCCGCTGGACAGCTTGCCACCGCCTGTTCACATCGAACAGCTTCAAGCCGACCGCATTGCCCACAGATATACGTCCGATCCAAAGGATCGCCTCATGCTGCCGCCGCTCGTTCGCGATCTGGAAATCGAATACAACGCGCTGAATATTGCCGCACCGGACAAGCTGCGCTTCCGCTACATGCTAGAGGGCCGGGATCACGATTGGACGGACGCGGGGACTCGCAGGCAGGCGTTCTACAACGACCTCCCTCCGGGAAACTACCACTTCCGCGTGACTGCCACGAACAGTATCATCTGGAACGAGACCGGCGCGGTTTTGGATTTCGCTGTGACTCCAGCGTACTATCAGACGCGCTGGTTCCAAGCGTTGTCTCTGGTGTCGTTCTTTGGCGTGCTCGGAATGCTCTATGCACTTCGGTCGCGCCAGGTCGCACGCCAATTTAAGATCCGGCTGGAAGAGCGTGTCAGCGAACGCACGCGCATTGCCCGAGATTTGCACGACACGCTGCTGCAGAGTTTTCAAGGGGTCCTGCTGAAGTTTGGCGCGATCACCTATCTGCTCGAAAATCACCCGGAAGCCCGGAAAAGACTGGAGGGTGTCTGTGATGACGCCAGAAAGGCGATAGGCGAGGGCCGTGACGCAGTGCAGGGGCTGCGCTCGTCCACGGTCATCACCAACGACCTTGCCCGTGCGATCAGCACGCTGGGAGAAGCGCTCGTCGCCCAGCCATCCTCCGGTGAGGCTGGCCAGGCTTGTCCCGAATTCCGCGTGCACGTGGAAGGGAAATCAAGGAACCTGGCTCCCCTCGTCCGCGACGAAGTCTACCGGATCGCCGGGGAGGCCCTGCGCAATGCATTCCGGCACGCCCAGGCGAAGCGGATCGAAGTGAAGATTCACTACGACCAGCGGCGGCTCCGATTGCGCGTCCGCGACGACGGAAAGGGCATCGACCCGCAGGTCTTCGAAGCCGGCGGCCGCGCCGGACATCACGGTATGCCGGGCATGCAGGAGCGCGCCGCACTGGCGGGCGGACAACTGGCGGTCTGGAGTGAACTCGGTTCCGGTACAGAAATCGAAGTGACTATTCCAGCTTCGATTGCCTATGCAAAATCGGTTCCGGACGGCCAGTCGATGTCGTCTGGAAAGGAAACGGCATGAAGATCCCGCATCTCCCTTTCTTGGCTGGCCTGTCATAATGGATCAGGGCCAAGGTGCCGTCAGGTTTAAGGAAACCAGCCGTGAAATGACGGAGGGTTGGGTCCAGACGGCAATTTTAGCGGCGTCATTTTGAGATTCACATGTCGCTTTCATGAAGCGGCTCCTCTTCATCACGGAACACTTTCCTCCCGCCTTGGGTGGCGTAGCGGCCAGTGCGAATCGCATCGTAAATGCGCTGCATAGCCTGGGAGTCGATGTCGACGTAATCGCCTGGACACGCGCACTGCAGCCGGGGGTCGTCGAATCGACGGGCGAGAATCCGCGAGTCTTTCGAATCGGGCGCTTCCGGGAATGGGACAGCACGTTTCCACACTCGATGAACTTGTGCGATTGGCTGTACTCGATCGCTCCATATCAGGCGATCTGGGGACATTATCTGGCGCCCGCCGGCTTTTTCGCCGCGTGGCTCGGACGATTGAAGAGCACGCCATCCGCCGTGAGCATTCGAGGCAACGACCTGGATCGCGATGTGTTTCCTCCTGGTGATTTCGCGCGCCTGCGCTGGACGCTCGAGAACGCCACGGTCGTGACCGCGGTCACTAGAGAACTGTCGCGCAAGGTCACGGCGCTGGTCGAGCGCGATGACGTGGCGTACCTACCCAACTCGGTCGATCACGAAGTGTTCCAGCCAGAGCCTGCCCCGGATGGTCTGAGGCAGCAGCTCGGAATTCAACCCGACGAATTGGTGCTGGGCTTCTGCGGCGAGCTGCGCGAAAAGAAGGGCTTGCAACCAATCCTGGAGGCACTCCGGCAAGTCCGTGCGAAGCGGCCTGCCTGCCTGCTGATTATCGGCGAAGTGCGGCCGTCGCAGATGCCGAGGTTGTTCGAGTTCACCGCTGGGGAGCCGCTGCCGGCGCATCGGATCCTGGTCACAGGCGCGTTAGCGGGAGGACCCCGCGCGGTGAATCAACATCTTCAACTGTGCGACGTTTATTTGCAACCTTCGCTCTGGGACGGGATGCCGAACGCCCTACTGGAGGCAATGGCGGCCGGATGCGCTTGCATCGCCAGCGATGCCGGCGGTATCCCTGAAATCATCACACCCGGAGTGGATGGATTGATTCTCCCGCGCTGGCAATTGCATCGACTGGCGGAAGCGATCCTCGCATGGGAGAACCAAGAAGGGCCGCATCATCGCCGTATGCGGGAGGGGGCGCGCAGGCGAGTCGTCGAACGCTTCAACTTCAATCAGGAACGTGCACGCCTTCAGAATTTGCTAGCGAAACTGGGCGATCGATCAGGTCACGATACACTGCGAGCAACGACTTAACGGCGTGGGCCCAGGTGTAGCGCTCCGCAACCAATCGCCGGGCATTCAAGGTTAACTTCTCCGCGAGCCCCGGATCGCTGCGGAGCCGCACGATAGCCTTCGCCATCGAATCCGCGGATCCGGGCTCGGTTAACAGAAAGTGTTTTTCGCCGGTCCCTAACTCCCGCACGATTCTTAGATTGCTCGCGATCACAGGACGTCCGGCCGCCATGCCTTCCAGAACTTTCAGCGGACAGCATCCTTGAACCACGTTGCGGTCATTCCACAGCAACGGTGCAAGCACGGCATGGCACGTCGTCAGCTCTTCGGCGAGTTCCTCCTGGGAGACAGCGGGCCGTATCGCGATTCGATCCCCGCCACTGAGCTTGCCGGCGAGCCTGGTAAGCAGCTTGATTCTCATCCGGCTCCCCGTGCCCAACACCGTAAGAGATGCCCCGTCCACTTGCGCCACGGCGCGAATCGCGACATCGACGCCTTGCCACGGCGACAGCGTGCCGAAGTAGAGCAGCTTCCACTCAATCCTGCCGGGGATTGCTCCGGAAGGATGGAACAGCTGCGTGTCGGCGCCGTTCGGAATAACCGCGATTCTGTCGCGAGCCGCGCCACGCGCCTGAATCAGAAAGTCGCGAGTGACGGTGCTCGGCGTGACGATGCGATCCGCCGCGGCGATGCACGCACATTCCTGTATTTGGATCTTGCACATCAACTCGCGATCATCCTCTGAACCTGGATAGCGATACTTCAACTCGATGGAAGGAAGCCCGTTCACCTCGAACACCAGCGCCGCGCCGTTGCTCCGCTTCAGTATCGGCAGCCCTTCGAAGATGGAACGAAAATGAATGACTTGATAGCTGCGCGTCGCGAGCCAGCGCGTCAGGAATCCGCGGAAGTAGAGTACGCGTTCGATCAGGCTGGCACCAAGCGCAGGCAGTTCCCAGTGCAGAACCCCGGGCCACCGCTCGAATGGACCCGTCTGCTGGTGCGTCGCAGATACCGTGACCAGATCGACGTCGCCGAACTCAGCGGCCAAACCACGCGCGAACGCGGCGATATGCGTGGAGGCGCCTTTTGGCGCAGGAACTCGATCGAAAGAAATGTAGGCGAGACGCGCCACGCTTTGTTAACATAGCGCGGAGGCGCCTCAAATGGCGATCGATCAGCAGAAGCTACAGAATGAGTACACCTTCACAGGCCGTGGCACTGCGGCCGAGTTGGTGGCTGACCTGGATCAGGTTGCACTCCTAGCAAAGAAACTGAAGGGCCGGGCAACGCTGATCCGATGGATTGCGCTCGCCGTGTTCCTGATGTTGTTGGCGTCTGCCATGCTTTTCGGTGGCTTCTTGATCGCGCTCGCCATCTTTGTGCCCATCGTTCTCCTCATTTGCTCTTTTTTTGCCGGCGGTTCCTCAATCCTTCACGATCGCGCGGAATTCCTGCGCCTGATCCTCAACATGCTTCAACAGGATGCAGGCACACGAGGGCGCTTCGAAGTGCTCCTGCGGCTGCGCGCCAAGCCGGAGACGATTTCCGAAGGTCCTGTTCCGAACAACCAGAGCGTAAAGCAGAAGTTCCTTCGGGATTCCTGGCTTTCGCTCAGCGCCCGCTTGAGCGATGGCACGGTGATTTCTGAATCCTGCACCGATCTGATCCGCCGGCGTACCAGGAAGAATGCTCGCGGCAAGACCAAGACAAAGGATAAGCGGACTTGTTTGTTGCGCGTTCAACTGAACTACGACTCTGGACGGTATGGCGACGCTGCCAGTGCAGCGGCTGCGCTTAAGAATCCGTTTCGGCTTGCCGGCCTCGCTCAGATGAAAGAGTTCCGCTCCACGGACCAAGGTTTGGCGATGAAAACGATTTTGAAAAACAATCCGACAGTCGCGGCCACTCATTCAGCGAACCAAGCGATGTTGCTCGGTGCGTATCGCATCCTAAACCTGGCCCGTCAACGCGTGACTGCGACCGGAGGTACGAAGTGATTCCGGGCGGAGGGCAATGCCCCAAACGCATAGGTTATTTGTTCCCGCATCCCTGCGAACGTTTGACGCCCGCCGGTTGTCCGGATTGCGACAGCGGCCGAGTAGGAGACCCGTACCGAAGCCGATCTGATCGCCCGGGCTACGAGGGTGACGACTTCGACAACTACACATCAGATGAGACCGGGGATGCGTCTAGTCCTCCGGTCTTCGGCGGCGGCGATTCCGGTGGAGGAGGCGCGTCGGTGGACTTCACCGAAGCGGATGGCGCAAGCCTCGTCAATACGGATGACGCCTTCGAAGACGATCTCTCGGCAAGTTGAAGATCCTGATCTACGCACTCGGTGGCGGATGGGGACATGTGACCCGAGCTGCCGCGCTGGCTCGCGCGCTGAGTCCGGCCGCGCGCGTGCGAATACTCGCCAACAGCCCGTATCTTCCAATCGTACAAACCGCGATGCCGGAGCTCTCGATTGAAACTGTTTCCACGTCGATGGAGGTTGCCTCGCGAATTGCCGGGGAAAAGTTCGACGTCCTGGTGGTTGACACATTTCCCCGTGGCTTGGGAGGAGAACTGGCGCCCGTGCTTGCTTCTCTGCGAGCGTCGAAAATCCTTGTCCATCGCGACCTCAATCCCGCGTATGTGGCGTGGGCCAAACTGCGCCCGTTTGTCTCCCGCCACTATGATGGGGTTCTCTGCCCAGGCGAACGAGGTCCGCTAGCGGATCTCCCGCAAGCCCACTTCACTCCGCCGTGGCTAGTGAGGCGGCCCATTGAAGTTAACCCCGGCGCCGAAGTTGTCGTGTGCGCTGGGGGCAACGCGGCAGAGATGCCTTGGTATCGCGAAGTGGCCGCGCTGCTATCGCGCAAAGTCGATTTACATTGTCTTGCGGCGGAGCTACCGACCGGAACTGCACGCGAGCGGTGGAGTCGATACTGGCCGTCCATCGACTGGGTCGCGAGCGCCAGGGCCGTCGTCGGTGGTGCCGGTTACAACACCATCAACGAATGCTTCGCCTTATCGGTGCCATTGATCGCACGGCCCTGGCCGCGAAAGTACGATCGCCAGCGGTTGAGGGCCGAACAATACCCAAATGTCAGAATTGTTGAAACGCCTCACGAGGGAGCGCGTGCTGTTCTCGACGCACTCGCACGGCGCCCAACTACGCCGCCGGTCTTCAGAAACGGGACGGGCGAGGCCGCGGAATGGATCCTATCGAACGCCAGGTCACGCGGGCTCGACCATGCGCGCGCCCATTTATAGCGGACTCTTGTAAAATGGCTTCCGAAAATGGATCTCGCAATTTGGCCGCGAATCGGAAAATCAAGGAGGCCGTCCAAATGATGCTGTCGATGAGAAGTCCGGCGATTTGGGTGATTCTAATTGCCGGGCTCATGGCCGCGCAGGGTACGAATAACGCATCCATCACCCCACGCGGCGGCGTCAATCCTGCGACTATTCCGACAGCGGCGATGGGCGCAACGATCTCCGGCCGCTTCCAACTCGAGGATGGCTCGCCTCCGCCGGACCGGGTGCGCATCGAGCTGGTCTGCAATTCCGTCCCGCGTCCGCAGGGCTGGAGCGACTCTAAAGGAGGCTTCAGCGTTCAGTTAGGCCAGAGCGTTACGGACGAAGTGATGGACTTGACGTATTCACGTCCGGCATCCACGCCGAACTCGGGGGCGGCGGCTGCGACAGAGCCGGCGTCGATCGATACGATTCCTCGAGACCTGATGGGATGCGATATTCGCGGCGCGCTCCTCGGTTATCGCTCTGATATAGCCTCAGTCTCCGGACATCGCCGCCTGGATTCACCGGACGTGGGCACCATCATTCTGCATCGCCTCTCGAATGTCGAAGGTCGCAGTATCAGCGCGACCAGCGGATTGGCGCCGGCCGACGCTCGCAAAGCGTTCGAGAAAGGCGAGGACGCGATCAAGAAACGCAATATTGACGAAGGGCAAAAGAATTTCAAGAAAGCCGTCGAGATTTTTCCCAAGTACGCTGTGGCGTGGCTCTACCTTGGCCGGGTCTACGAAATGCGCAAGCACTATAAGGAAGCGATCGAGGCTTACCGACAGTCCATTGCCGCCGATCAGAAGTATCTGTATCCGTATGAGCGTCTGTACATCCTGCTGGCAAACAGCGAGACTTGGCCGGATGTCTTGGACACCACCAACAAGGTGATCCATCTGGACCCGATCGATTTTCCGCGTGCCTACTACTTCAACGCCATCGCGAATCTGAATGTCAACGAGCTGGACGCGGCGGAAAAAAGCGCCCGCGAGGCCGTGAAGCTCGACCTGGCGGGGAGTCCGCGTTCAGGTTACGTGCTCGGCGTGATTCTGGCGCGCAAGCAGAACTTCACGGAGTCGGCTCAACTGCTGCGCGCCTATCTCCAGGCGGTTCCCAATTCGCCGGATACGGACGCGGTGAAGCAGCAGCTGGCGGTGCTCGAAAAGCTCGCGAAGCCTCAGTGAAGTTGCGAATTCGGCGTGGCCTTCCGCCGCGACAAGAACTGGTTCATCTTGACGCGCGGCTCGCTGCTTTCGAAGGCGGCTTCGAACGCGTCGATTCCCGCTTCAATCGCGGTGCTGAGAGGCAAATCCTCCCATTGGCGAATCAACTTCTTCTGCAATCGAACCGCGCTGGCACCGGCTTCCAGAATCGACGCGATCCATTCTTCTACAGCATGATCAAGATCAGCGAGGGGCACTACTTTCTCGATCAGCCCCCAAGCGGCGGCTTCCTGTGCGTCGATGGTTTCGCCCAGCAGCAGCATTTGCCGGGTCCGTCCCCAACCGATCAGCGAGGGAAGCAGCGCTGCCTCGATGACGGATGGAATCCCCACCTTCACTTCAGGCATTCCAAAGCGCGAGGTATCCGACGCGACGCGCAAGTCGCACGCGACGGCGACTTCGAGTCCGGCGCCAAGCGTATATCCAGCGATCCGGGCGATCACGGGAACAGGCAGGTCGCGCAAGGCGGCACAGCAACGATGCAGACAGGTAATGAAATCGCGCGCGGACTTGGTATCGAGCTGCGCCATCTCACCGATATCCGCGCCACCGATAAAGGCGCGGTCTCCTTCGCCGGTCAGCACCACCGCGCGCAGCTCGTTATTCCTCGAAAGTTCTGAGATGGTGGAAACGAACTGCTCCGTCAACGCTCGATTCAGCGTGTTCAGTTTTTCGGGGTTGCGGATTGTGACGTGTGCGACTTGCGCATCGAGTCGAACACCGATCTGTGGCGGCCCGCCTATTTCCCCACCACCAGAATGCTGAACGAATCGGGAACCATCTGGCCGCGGCCGGCGCGTCCTCCGGGCTGCGCAGGCGCCGTGGGCGCGCCGAATTCGGCGGCGATCAGAAGAATATGGCCCGTCTTGCTATCGAACGTCAGAGTCTTCGCGGTCGGCACGGTTTTCAAGGTCTGTTCGACCACGAAGTTCTTCGGACTTTTTTCCTTGACGATGGTCAGCGTGCCGTCGCCTTGCGAGCTGAAGGCTTCCTTGGTCTTCGGATTGAATACCGTGCCGTCGGTGCCGCCTCCGATGGGGAGAGCGGTGATGATGCTGCCGTCTTTCGCGTTGAGGATCACCATGTTCTGCGGGTTGCGGCAGGACGCGAAGAGAATCTGATTCTTCACGTCCATCGCGAGGCCCGCGCAGACTCCGCCCTTACCCTGGAGGTCGTAGTGAGCAGTCGCCTTCATGGTTGCGGCATCGATCACCGCGACGTTGCCTTTGTCTTCGATGTCGACGTAGATTTTTCCCTTACCGTCGGTGGCTGCCTGCTCGGGCGCTCCACCCAGATCGATGGTGCCCAGGACCGAGCCGTCGGCCGCATTGATCACGGTCGCGTGCGGAGCGCGATGGCTGAAAATGTAGATGCGATCGTTGAACGGATCGTGCAGTATGCCGTCAGGTCCACCTTCGACGTCAATGGTTTTGATGGGAGCCAGAGTCTTGGCGTCCCACATCGCGGCGGGCTTGCTGCTGGCGAATCCATGGCCCGATTTCGGGGATACCGCCGCACCCGCGGCGCTGGTATTCGCGATTTCGCCCACGGATTTCAACGTATCGAGATCGAAAACCGTAACCCGGTTCGGATTGCGGCGAGCGATGTACAATCGACGGCCAGCCGAGTCGGCATAAACGTAGTCGAACCCGCCCGCACCTCCGACTTTCTCCGTCTTCAGAATCTTATAAGGACCATCCTGGCCATATCCGGTAAACGTCAAGGCAATCAATCCAATTGCCAGACAAGTTCGTCGCATCAAATTATCTCCTGGGGCGGGGACCGACTCCCGGCCGCCAGTCAGTATACACCGTCAAGCTTTGTAAGTACCTGAAGAATCGCTGAAAATTCGGAGCGGGGCCGGAAACGGCCTAAAGAGATCGGTCCCGAACCGCGATAGAAAGTAAAGGTGTAGTCCATTTACTTACCTAACCTTATGCGCTCGAGTACCAGTATCTGGGTAGCAATGCTGCTCGCGATCGTCGTCGCGACCATGCTTTGCTCCGCCCAGAGCTATACGTTTCAGGTGTACGGTCAGACCGATGGACTCGGGAATCTCACGCCGAACTGCCTCTTGCAGGATCGAACTGGATTCTTATGGGTGGGGACGCAAAACGGTCTGTTCCGGTATAACGGTTCGCGATTCGAGCGGTTCGGGACGGGATTGCCCAGCAACCGTATCAACTCCTTATATGAGGATACCGACGGCACGATTCTGGCAGCCACACCGGCCGGGCTCGCGCGGTTCGCCAACGGGAGTTTTACCAGCATCTCCGATGTGAGGCTGACCACTCTGCGGCGGCAGGGAATCGTAACGGATGCGAGCGGAACGATCTACCTTGCAACCGAAATCGGCGTTGTGGCGAAACGGGGCCAGGACGTCAGGGTGCTCGGCGGCGGACCTATTTACGCGTTATTGAAGGACCCCAGCGGAAAAATCTGGGCGGGTTGCGGCCAGCGCCTTTGCGTGATCGACCAAGGCAACGTCGTTCCCACCGCGCCGGAGGTGGACGGCGGAATCTTCAGCTTCCGCGCCGACCGCTCCGGAGGATTGTGGCTGCTCGGCGAAAAAACCGTCTGGGTTCGCCACCGCGGCGCTTCTCAATTTGAACGACTGCCAGCGTTACCTATGTCAAGTGGACCGTTCCTGGGCGATGCTGCTATCGAGATCGAATGGAATGGCGACGTCATTGTGACCTCGGCCGCAGGCCTGTGGCAATGGGACCAGCATCAGTGGAGCCTGGTGGACCAATCCAGAGGTCTGCCGCGCACCGATCTCACCGCCATGTTTGCCGATCGAGAAGGCTTTCTGTGGGCCGGGATCGCGGGGTTGGGAGTGGCGCGCTGGCTGGGCCGGGCCGAGTGGGAAAGTTGGCGATTCTCGGACGGATTGCCCCACGACCAGATCTGGTCCGTCCATCGCGACGCCAACGGCACTCTCTGGGCCGGGACGCGGGGCGGGCTGGCGTTCGCGAAACCGCAGCATGGATCGCTTCGATCGCTTCAATGGGTCGCGCGGCCGGAGTTCGCCGGCAAGATGACGCTTTCCATCGCGCACTCACGCGACAACACGCTGTGGGCCGGCACCGGGAACGACGGACTGTGCCGCCTGGACGTTCGCGCTGGAGAATTTCAAAAGGTGCCGCTGGTGGGCGATGTTAGCGCGTTCGCCCCGAAGATTCTGGTGGATCGTGACGATCGCCTGTGGGTCACCACCTTGGGAGGCCTGTATCGCAGCGTCTCGGCGGCGAGCGGAGGCATTCCCACATTTCAGGCCGAGCCGGTTCCGGATGTCGCCGAGAAAGAACTTTTCCAGCAACTGGCGCAAGACAGCCAAGGCCGAATCTGGGCCGCTTCAACGCGCGGCATCGTCTATTCGGATCACGGCCGTTGGACACGGCTCACAACGCGCGACGGTCTTCTCAGCGACGACACGAGCATGATCGCTGCTGCGCCGGATGGAAGCATGTGGATCGGTTACATCGACGCGCTCGGTCTCACGCACCTCATTCCCGACGGGACACGCTGGAAGTTTGAACACATTTCCATGGCGAATGGCTTGCATTCGAACGGCGGCCTGTTCGTCGGGTTCGATGCGCGAGGATCGCTGTGGTACGGAACCGACAGTGGAGTTGAGGTGCTCGAGGGCGGCGGCTGGACGCACTACGGCCAGTCCGACGGACTGGTTTGGGACGACTGCGATTCGCGCGCCTTCTACGCCGATTCCGATGGCAGCGTATGGATCGGGACCAGCCGCGGCCTTTCTCGATTCCATGCAAGCCCGCAACCTCCCGCATCTCCGCCGGTCACGGTCCTCACCGAGGCGCAACTGGGAGAAACCAGACTTCCGCTCGGATCGAACGCGAGCGTTTCTTATGCGGATCGGTACCTGGTCGCGCGATTCACCGCGCCCACGCTGTTCACTAGTCACCAGAAGATATTCCGGTACCGGCTCTCCCACGTCGACCGCGATTGGGTGGAAACCACGTCCGGCGAAGCGCGTTATGCCAACATCCCACCAGGGGATTACACCTTCGAGACGGCGGCTCGAAATTCCGCGGGTATGTGGAGTGTGGAGCCTGCCCGCGTTTCGTTCACCATCAAGCCAGCCTGGTGGCAAACGTGGTGGCTGTGGGCATTCTGGGCCGGCCTGGCGACAATGGGAGCGCAACTAGTGTGGCGTCGTCATCTGGAGCGCCATCTGCGCGAGCAGCATCGGCTGCAAGAAGCGATCGAACAGCGCACTCAAGAACTGGCCGAGGAAAAACTGCGAGCGGAAAAAGCGAACGAGGCGAAAAGCGAGTTTCTGGCCCAAATGAGTCACGAAATCCGCACACCCATGAACGGTGTTCTGGGCATGACCCATCTGCTGATCGAAAGCGACCTGGATGCGGAACAAAGGGAATGGGCCGACGCGGCTCTTTTTTCCGCTGAATCGCTGCTGACAGTGATCAACGACATCCTGGATTTTTCCAAAATCGAAGCCGGCAAGATGACCATCGTCCGCGAACCTTTCGAGTTGCGGCAGGTGGTTGAGGATTCCGTACAAATGCTCCGGCCGCGAGCTGCGCAGAAAGGACTCGCGATTCAGCTCGAGTACGACTCACATACGCCGGTCCACGTCCTGGGTGATGCCACGCGCGTCCGGCAGATTCTGATCAATTATCTAAGCAATGCGGTGAAATTTGCGGATCGCGGCCAAGTGCGGGTCAACGTCGAATATCAGACGCCGGCGATGTGCACCATCTCGGTCACCGATTCTGGTATCGGCATTCCGGTCGATAAACAGGAAATTCTATTTAAGAAGTTCACGCAGGCCGACTCGTCCGTGATGACCCGTGTTGCCGGAACGGGTCTGGGACTGGCAATCTGCAAGCAGCTCGCGGAGCTGATGGGTGGAACCGTGGGGCTTCAAAGCGTGTTGGGCATGGGTTCCACGTTTTGGGTGCGATTGCCACTGGAGCCCGCACGCTGCGACCTGCCAAGCGATCTGGAGCGTCTCAACGCGGTCCACACTAACGGGCGTCCCCTGATTCTGGTGGCCGACGACAATCGGGTGAATCAGAAGATTGCGTCGATGTTGCTGGCCAAGCTCGGATGCGAAGTAGATATCGCGGTGAATGGCAGGGAAGCTCTGGCGCGCTGGAACCAGCGTCCCTACCACGCGATTTTCATGGATTGCCAGATGCCGGAACTCGACGGCTACGAAACCGCGCGCCGCATCCGTGCCGGCGGAGGCCGCGGCAGCGAGATTCCGATCATCGCTACCACCGCCAGCTCAATGGACGGAGAGCGCGCACACTGCTTTGCTGCAGGGATGACTGACTACCTTCCCAAACCGTTCAGCATCGACGATCTGCGGCGAGTGCTTGGGGCTTCTGTGGCGATCCCGTCGTAGAACGGCTGGAATCGCCGTCCAGACCCGGTCACTGTCGTTCGCGGTTCGGTGCTTCCACGAACAATCAGAGCCTCGGCACCGAACCACGACCGTCAGCGAGTAGGTCGTGACCTTCTTCGACAAACTTAGTGTCGTGAATCAAAAGTTCACCGTAAAATTCGGCGAAAGCAATGGCACTCTTGGCGTCCTTTGCGTCTTTGCGTGAATCCGAGAGACAGTGATTGATTCTGCGACCGTGTGCCTCAGGACACTAGATCGCCAGAACTTCGCTCAGCGCGGTTCGGAACTTTGTCATTTCCTGATCCGTGCCGATGGTGATCCGCATCATCTTGTCGTAGGGCGGGAAATGCCGGCCCACCGCGACACCCTTGGCGAGCATCGCCGGAGCGGCTTCGCGGATGTCTTTTTTCGCATCGAACATCACGAAGTTGGCTTGCGACTCGATATAGTTCAACTTTTTCTGCTGAAGCCAAGCGCACAGCTCATTGCGCGTGCGAGCCATGTTCTCGCGGCGCTCGTCAATCAGCTTCGGTCCCAAATCGATGGCCGCCATGACTCCACGCACACTCACGATGCTGATCACGGCATTGCGGAACGGCGTCATCTTGCTGATCAGATCCGGGCGCGCGGCCGCGTAACCGACACGCAGTCCCGCCATTCCATAGATTTTTGAGAAAGTGCGCATCACGATCACGTTCTTGCCGTCGCGCACGTACTTCATCGCGCTCTCCGTATCGTGCGACATATTGAAATGAAGATACGCTTCGTCCATCAGCAGGATGGTATCCGCCGGAAGATTCGCGACCAGCCAGGCGATATCCTGCTTCGGCGTGACATTTCCGGTCGGATTATTGGGGTTACAAATATAGATAAGCCCGCCGCCGGCCTTTGTCGCTTCGGCAGCCAGGCGCTTCACATCGGAGGTGTAGTTCGACGTGAGGGGTATTTTCACGACAGCGTGCCCCTGCGCGGCGGCCAGCTCCGGCGCCGATTCGAAGGTCGGCCAGCCACAGATGATGGGCCGCTTGGGTGACGTGAAGGCTTCGACAGCGCAATGCAGTGTTTCCGTGGACCCTTCGCCGATCAGAACCTGTTCGGCTTTAAGTTTTTCGAGATTCGCCACGCTTTGATAGAAGCCCGGAAACTCCGTAAAGTGGTAACGATTCGCCTCGCCCCCAGCACGCGTGATGGCCTCAACGGCGGCGGCGGGCGGGCCGGATGGAAATTCATTCGAATTGAGCCACACGGTCCCTTTCGGCGCGGGCACATTCATCGCATCCACTGCAGCCTTTTGCGCGAATGCATATTCCGTGAATCCGGCGGCTACGAGTCCGGCAAATCCTCGACGAGTGAGCATGGAACCTCCGACCAGTTATTCTACCTGAAAGCTTAGAATGAGGAGGGAGCCCGGGTGGCGAAATCGGCAGACGCAAAGGACTTAAAATCCTTTTTCCGGCAACGGGAGTGCGGGTTCAAGTCCCGCCCCGGGCACCAAACACTTCGCGGTTACGGACGTCAATCTTTTCATGACTTTTCGGATCTTTGCGATCGGGATCTTTGCGGCGGTTCTATTTGCAGCCGACGATTCCGGCATCGCAGGTTCCTGGACCGGCGAATCGCTGTGTACCGGCGTCCGCAGCGCCTGCAAAGATGAGCATGTCATCTGGACCTTCAAGGCTCCCGATAGCGCCGGTAAAGTTTGGGCCAGCGCCGACAAGGTCGTGGATGGTCAGCGCATGAACATGGGCTCTGGAGAATTCCAGTTCGACAAGCCAGCCTCAACTCTTTCGTGGAAGATTCCATTGGGCATCTGGAAGTTGATATTGAAGAAGGACGCCATCGATGGGACACTTACGCTGAACGAGGGCGGAATCGCCAGGCGCATGACATTGAAAAAGGACACACCATGAAGATCGCCTCTTTTGTATTTGCCGGTTCAGTCGCCCTGGCCGCCAATCTTCCCGAATGGCCCCAGTTCGGCGGGCCCAATCGTAACTTCATGGTCGACGTGAAGGGTCTCGCAAGTTCATGGCCGGCCGATGGTCCGAGGAAGTTGTGGTCACGTCCCCTGGGCGAAGGATACTCGACCATCGCGGTCGATAACAGCACGCTGTACACGATGTACCGCAAAGGCGACGACGAAGTGGTGATCGCGCTCGACGCGGCTACGGGAAAGACCCGCTGGGAGCATTCATACGACGCGGCGTTCATTAAAGGACTCGCGATGGAAAACGGCGCGGGGCCGCACTCTGCGCCGTTGATCGTGGGCGATCGCCTCTATACTGTCGGCATCCTGGCACGGTTGAATTGTTTCGACAAGAACTCGGGGAAATTGCTGTGGTCCAAGGATCTGTATAAAGATTTTCCCGGCGCGACCATCATGGGCCGAGGCTACTCGTGCAGCCCGATGCTGTATAAGAACACCATCATCCTGACGCTGGGCGGGCGCGGGCATGCAGTGATTGCGCTGAATCCGTCCGACGGCGCGCTGGTGTGGGCCGCGAACGATTTCGACAACGCGCCCAGCTCTCCGATATTGATCAATGTGCAGGGCCAGGATCAGTTGGTCACCTTTCTCGACGATGGCGACGGCAGCCAGAAGGAAGGCATCATCGCGGGACTCGATCCTTCCAACGGTAAACTCCTGTGGACGCATCCGCACAAGACTTCGTGGGATCTGAACATCGCGCTCCCGGTGTGGGGCGATGACGGGATTCTAGTAATCAGTTCCGCCTACGGCACCGGCAGCCGCGGGCTTCAGGTGACGCGAACCGGCGTGAAGGAGCTATGGGCGAACAACCGCATGCGCATCCATCACAGCACCATGATTCGGATCGGCGATTACATCTATGGATCGAGCGGCGACTTCGGTCCGGCGCCAATGATGGCGATGAACGTGAAGACCGGCGAGGTCAAGTGGCAGGAGCGCGCGTTTCCCAAAGCCAACTTCGTTTATGCGGACGGCAAATTCATCGTAGTGGACGAAGACGGCGGAGTTTCGCTCGCCACGTTTTCACCCGAAGGCGCGAAGGTGATTTCCCGGGCGACGCTGCTGGAGCACAATGCGTGGACCGCGCCGTCGCTGGCCGGTACAAAACTGTACGTGCGCGACCGGAAATCGATTGTGGCGCTGGACGTCGGTGCACGGCAATAAACTTGGCGTTCTTTGCGTCTTTGCGTGAAACTGTTCTGATTTTCAGGTTCGGAACAGGACGCTTTCCTTTTCGAACTGCCGCGTCGCGATGACGAAGGCGATCGCCGCATACAGGAGATTCGCCCCTACGGTTACGGCGAAATTCACCGTCGAAACTTCACCCAGCAGGATACTGCGGATCACCAGGCTTGCGTTGAAAATCGGAATCAGACACATTGCCGGGGTCAACTGGAGTCCCGGCAAGCCGCCGAGTAATGCTGGGAAAATCACCAGTAGCATCAGCGGCGTCAGGTAGCTCTGGCCTTCCTTGAAGCTGCGCGCAAACAGAGCGATGGCGAACATGATCGAAGCCGCGAAAACCGCGACCGGAATCAGCACGGCGACGATCATCGCGAGCGTGTTCGCGTCCAAGGGAATCGTCCTCATCATGTTGCGCATCTCTTCGGATTTGGCCGAGATGCGGTTGTTCTTGAGCGAATAGACCATACTGCCGAGCGTCAGCATAGCGGTAAGAAAAATGGCGGTCATCGCGGCCAAAGTCTTGCCCATCACGATTTCCCGCCGCGCTGCAGGTGAAGCGAGAAACGCCTCCAACGTCTTGCGCTCTTTTTCGCCTGCCGTCATGTCGATAATCGGATACATCCCTCCAGTGAACATCAGCAGCAGCACTATATAGCCCAGCATCGTACCCCACACCGACCCGGCCATCTTGCGCTCGCCCGCGATATTGGTGCGCTTGACGGTGAACGGCGTGAGTACGCTTTCCGGTATTCCGGACGTGCGCAAGCTTTCCCGGATGCGCTGGTCTTTCAGCTCGGTCAAAGCGGTGCGAATCTTGTCGCCGGCCGCACTGGACGTCGGGTTTGAGCTGTCCACGTAAATCTCGATGACGCCGGATTTCTCTTCCACGCTCGCGGCCGATTCTTTCTTCTCGATAGCGGCCCGCAGATCGTCTCTCTCTTTGATCGCCAGACCCGTTTTCTCCAGTGCTTCGCGAACCGACGGCGTCGTCACGCGCACTGCAATACCCATGCTGCGCGCTTCGGTTTCGGCATTCTGTTCCAGGCGCGAGGAAAATCGCAGCATCACCGAAACTACCAGCGGAAACACCACCAGCGGAACCACCACCATGCTGATCATGGTGCGCCGGTCGCGCAGCATGTCCAGCATTTCTTTGCGGTAAATCGTCGTGATCATGGAGAATCGCATGGTTCGTCCTTCTTATCACTTATCAGGCGGCAACCCGAGCAGGTCCAGAAAGATTTCGCGAAGTCTGTGTTTGCCGGTGGCGGCGCGCAGCTGATCCATGGTGCCGGTCATTTTCAACTGGCCGTCATTGATCACCGCGATCCGGTCGCACAGATACTCGGCCTCCTCCATGACGTGCGTCGAGTAAACGATGCATTTTCCGGCATGTTTCGCGTCCACAATCGCCGTCTCGATGGTGCGCGCGGTGGGGACGTCCAGCCCCGACGTCGGCTCATCCAGAATCAGAATCGGCGGGTCGTGCAGCATGGTACGAGCGATCGCGGTCTTCTGCTTCATTCCCGTGGACAGCTTGTCGGTACGAACGTCCGCGAAGCTCTGCATGTCGAACAGGGAGAATAAATCGTTGATGCGCTGGGTGCGGCGGCCGTTCGCCATGCCGTTGAGTTTTCCGAAAAATTCCAAAATCTCCCGAGGTGTTAGGCGCGCGTACAGGCCCATGTCACCCGAAAGAAATCCGATCTGCTCCCGCACTTTCCCGGGTTCTTTGTTGATGTCGAACCCGTTGAGAGTGGCAGTGCCGGAGGATGGCTTCAGCAGCGTCGCGATCAGCCGCAATGTGGTCGTCTTTCCCGCACCGTTGGGTCCAAGCAGCCCGAACACCTCGCCAGCGTGAACCTCGAAGCTGACTCGATCCACTGCCATACGAGTCCCGCGCTTCGAATCGGTAAAGGATTTGGAAAGGTCCTGGACCTGGATCATGGAATCCCTCAAGTGTATGCAGCGTTCATACACTTTGGCAACAGTAACATCTAAGTATGCGAAACATGACACTCATGCTGCTGCTCGGAGCGGGCTTGGCTGCGGGGCAAGGCAGTTTCACGGGACCGGGCCGGTATGAAATCGAGAATCTGAAATCGGGAAAGATGCTCGACCTGGACCGGAACGATCAGACCACGGTGATTCAATTCGGTGCGCGCGGGACCGACAATCAGCGTTGGGATTTCGAACCAGGCGACGGCAGCCTGTGGTTCATTCGCAACGCAATGAATGGGAAAGCGCTGCAAATCGTACGCGACGCCAATAGCGCTCAAGTCATCTGCAACAGGTTCGATCGAGGCCCGGATCAGCAGTGGCGCATCCAGCCGGGGAAGGACGGCAACGTCCTCATCGTTTCCCGTGGCGGCCGGACGCTCGATATTCCCGATGGCTCCAGTCGCGACGGACTGCATGTCCAAATTTACGATCTCAACGGCGATTCAAACCAACGCTTCATTGTGCGCCGGGTCAATGGAAATCCCGACCGGAGAGACGAGCGCGACCGTCCCGTCGATCGGGGCCGGGGAGATCGGGGCCGCGGACCGGATGAGTTGGGTCGCTACTGGGACGAACGCGAACAGATGTGGAAGCTCGCCGGCGACGGCGTATGTTTTTATCGCCAGACCGATTTCCGCGGCGAAGCGTTCTGCGCCCGTATCGACGTCGAGATCGGTGAAGTGATTCCTCAGTTCCGCAGTTCTTTCGGATCCGCCAAGCTGTTCGGCCGGGTGCAAGTCGTCGAAGTTTTCGAACGCCCTGGATTCCGCGGCGATCATTTTCGCATCACGCGCGACAGGCGCGATCTGGACCGCGTGGGCGATCGGATCGGATCGCTCCGGGTGAATTGACTCATCACAGAATATTGACGGCGCGGGCGGCGAGGATCGCGATGGTTCCCAGCGAGATCAAAGACTGAATCATCATCAAGACCTTGGCCCATCGCGACAGAACCGGAACATCGGTCGGTGAAAACGCGGTGCTGGTGTTGAACGCCAGGAACAAATAGTCGACGAATCCGGGACGCCATTGGTCCTCACCCATCTCGCGGCGAAGGTCCGGGTCGAGCACCATCTGCGGAAATAGAAAGGCTCCGTCAGTATGCGACCGTTGCAAATCGCGCTGATGGGGGCCGCCGGCATCGAGCCTCCAGTACCAGCAGGCGAAAACCAGCAGATTGCTGAGCCACAGCAGCCCGGCTGAACGCATCAGTTCGATGGGCGAGTCCTTATGCCCTGGCAGTCTGGACACCAGCAACCCTAACGACGCGACCAGGGAAATAGTGACCACTGCGTTGGCGGCGTAGCCAAACACGCGACCCGCACGCCAAAACCCCGCGCGATGAGAGATCATCGCGGGCATGATCAGCACGGTCACCAGGACGAAGACCAACCAGTCAGGGCCAAAGCTCAGCGCCGACGGCAGTATCCAGTGGAGCCCGCCCACTGAAAGCAGTGCGGCCAGCGCCGGCCAGCGCGGCTCGCCACGAATGAATGTCGTTTCCGGCATCCTCCTATAATCTCCGACTCCGCGTAGAATGTTCCAATGACCCCTGCGGACCAGTGGTATTACCTCGAAGGATCGGAAACGCGCGGCCCAGTGACTTCGGCCGAGATCGCGCGCATGATCAAGGCGGGGTCGCTGAGCGCCGCTACTCAGGTGGCCCAGGCAGGGTGGCCGCAATGGACCGTCGCGTCGATTGCGCTGGCGCACCTGCTGAGTGCGCCGGGACCATCGGCGACGCCCTCTGAGCAGCCCATCTATGCAATCAAGATTCACTGTGTGTCCGGGCCTGACGCCGGGAAAGCGTACATGATCGGCGTGAGTGATGTCGCGCTGGGACGCGTTTCCGGCATTGGGCAATCCGATCCGCAAGTCACCGAAAATCATGTGGCTCTCTCCTGGCAAAACAATGTACTGCAATTCCGCACCATCGGCGGAGCGAAATTGCGAGTGGGCGGAGCCGAGGTGACGCAGGGAACGCTCTCGAATGGGCAGCAGTTTCAATTGGGCGCATCCACTTGGCAGGTGGGCAGCGCGCCGGTCGAGCTCAGCAATCTTTTGGGATCGCTGGGAGCCCGGCTGAATAAATTGACCAGCACGGAGAAGCTGGAAGGTTTCAGTCTGACCACCATGTTTTCCGAGGTGTTCAAGGGACGCAAGCGCGGCGAGATCGAAGACTATTTCGTGGTGGGCACCAGCAAGACCACGCCGCCGCTGGACGAAGTGGAAACCGGATGGCCGCGGCCCTGGTTTTTTATGCGCGTCCTGGGGTTCATGCTGGCAGTCTACTTTCTGTTTTCGAAAAGCTTGGAAAATTTCAGCAATCCACGAGATCTACCGGGACTGATGATGATCGGCGCGCTGGCGGTGCCGCTGGCGACAGTGGTGCTGTTCTGGGAATTGAACACTCCTCGAAACGTGGCCTTCATGCAGATCCTGATGATGATCGCGTTTGGAGGCGTGACATCGTTCCTGTTCATGGAAGTGGTTTCGCGGTTGTCGAACTTAGGCTGGCTGGGAAGTCCCAGCGCCGGCATCGTGGAAGAAACCGCCAAGTTGCTCACGGTCATCGTGGTGGTGCGGAGCGTCAAATATAAATACATTTTGAACGGAATGGTGTTCGGAGCAGCGGTCGGCGCCGGATTCGCCGCGTTCGAAACCGCGGGCTATTCGTTTTTCGACGGGTACCTCACCAAGCTGATGCTCAACGTGTTCACGCAAATCGTCCATCCCACGGAAGGTTTCAAGAACGCGGTGGATCATTTCGCCAAAAACCCAAGCGATATCCAGATGATAAAGGGCGTCGCGTATCAACTCTCGAAATCGGCGTACGCCTGGGCCTTCAGCCAACTCGACCTCCGGTCGTATTTCGCGCCCTTCGGCCATATTGCCTGGACTGCGATCGCGGCCGGAGCGTTCTGGCGCGTCAAAGGCGCCGATCCGTTCCGATTCAAAATGCTCGTGGACCCCATATTCGTGCGAACTTTTCTGGTTCCCGTGATCCTGCACATGACGTGGGATACCGATTTTGTCCAGAATCAGGACTGGCTGCTTCGCGACCTGATGCTGGTCGGGCTCGGCGTCATCGCCTGGTACGTGGCGTTTCTGCTAGTGCAGCAGGGTCTGAAGCAGATCAAGCAGGCGCAGGTGACGCAAACCCAATCGGAGTACACGCATACTCGCGAAACCCTCACCACCACCGGCCGATTTCGCGCGCAACAAGGAACGGTCCGGTGAAGATCGAGCCGGTAACGCTGGAAGGGCAGCACGTGCGTCTGGAGCCGCTTTCCTACGATCACCACGCGCAGTTGTGTGAAGTGGGACTTGATCCAGACCTGTGGCAGTGGATTCCCATGCGCGTCACCACGCCCGAGGAGATGACCGGATTCATCCGAACCGCGCTTGAATGGCAGGCCGCGGGAACCGCTCTTCCGTTCGCTACGATCGCCGGTGGACGCGCAATCGGCAGCACACGCTTCATGAACATCGACGTCGCCAACCGCCACGTCGAAATCGGGGCGACCTGGATTGGTCGCGAACATCAGCGCTCCATCGTGAATACAGAAGCGAAATATCTGATGTTGCGGCACGCCTTCGAGACACTGGGCTGCTTGCGCGTCGAGCTGAAAACGGACGCGCTGAACCGGCGCTCACGCAACGCCATCCGGCGGATCGGCGCGCGTGAAGAAGGAACGTTCCGAAAACACGTCGTGACGTGGAGCGGACGCATTCGCGATTCGGTTTACTTCAGCATCCTGGATACGGAATGGCCGCGCGTCAAAGCGGACCTGGAAGCGAAGATGAATCGCGGTACGCCTTCGCCGCAAACGCGTGTCGATGTATTGAGCGAATCGCAGATCGAAGATCTGCATCGCCTGTATCAGAACGAATGGTGGACCAAGGATCGCACCATGGAAGACGTCCGCCGCATGCTGGATGCGACGCGCGTGCTGGTCGCCTTCGCCGATCCTGCTAGCGGCCGGCTGATCGCGTTCGCTCGTGTCATCACCGATTTCGCTTTCAAAGCCCTGGTGCTGGATGTGATCGTCGATCCTTCAGGGCGAAAATCCGGCATGGGGCGCGCTCTGATGGACGCAGTGGTAGGGCATCCGGAATTGGCCGGCGTGCAGCATTTCGAATTGTATTGCCGTCCTGAACTGATGCCGTTTTACGAGCGCTGGGGATTCAAACAAGTCGATCGCGATTTGCGATTCATGCGCCGGGGTTAGATTCGCGCATAAGAACGCGCTCCATAACTGTCGCGCCTCAAAGCCGTGCGCCGAGGCACGTCAGTCGCCTATTACTTCGAGAATCAGACACTTCAAGTAGTGCGTCTCGGGGACCGTCAACAGAATCGGATGATCGGCGGCCTGCGTACGCCGATCCAGAACGCGCAGCGTCTTGCCTGCATCGAGCGCGGCCTCTGCGACGATTTCCAGCAACGCCGCCTCGCTCACGTGATGCGAGCAGGAGCACGTGATCAGGATTCCACCGGGTTCCAGCAGCCGCAAGGCGCGCAAGTTGATTTCCTTGTACCCGCGCGCCGCATCGTCGAGCTGACGGCGCGATTTCGCGAATGCCGGCGGATCCAGCACGATGGTCGAATAGCGCCGATCTATCCCCGACAGAAATTCGAACACGTCCGCCTGCCGGAACTGGATGTTCGCGATCCCGTTCACACGCGCATTTTCTTCCGCTGTAGCCAGCGCGGGCGCTGATGAATCGATCGCCTCCACGGTTTCAGCGCGCGATGCCGCGTGCAGTGCGAAACCTCCGGTTGATGTGAAGCAATCGAGCACGCGCCCACGCGCCCAGCGGCTGGCTGCAACGTAGTTTTCGCGCTGATCGAGATACACTCCCGTCTTTTGTCCGCGCCGCAAATCCGCTGCGAGCTTCAGACCGTTCATCTCGATCGAAACGCGCTCCGGAATCTCACCGGAAAGAACCACGGTCTCCAGAGGGAGACCTTCCAGCTTGCGGACGCTCGCGTCGTTGCGCGCCAGAATGCCGGCCGGCGCGAGCAGCTCCGTCAGGCAGTCGACCATCAGATCCCGCGCCCGATCCATCCCCTGATCGAGCGTCTGCATCACCAGGTGCGGACCGTAGCGGTCCACAATCAGGCCCGGCAGCAGGTCGCCTTCGGAGAAGACCAGCCGGTATGCATTCGAGCGCTCCACCGCGCGTTCCCGATGCAGAATCGCGGCGCTGATCCGGCGCATGAAAAACGCGCGATCCACCGGTTCCACAATGCGGGAAAGAAGCCGTAGCGTGATCTGCGACGTCGAACTGTAGTGGGCAACGCCGATCGCCTTGCCGCGTGGATCGACTACGCGAACCGCATCGCCAGGCTCCGCATCAGCTCGATCGACCACATCGCTTGAAAAAATCCACGGATGTCCACTCGCCGTTCGATCCGCGCCCTTGCGATTGACTTTGACGGTCTTCACTTAAACGACCGCGCGTGGACCATCATCGGCAGATCGGAGTCCGCGCCGTTCCACGCCTCGAGAAAGTCGCGATAGGCGCGAGAAGCCTGCTCACGCTTGCCTTCCGCTTCCCAAGACTGTGCGATTCCGTACAGCGCATGTCCGCTCGCCGGGCGGAAAATCAGTTCGCGGTGAAATGCGGCGCGCGCTTCTGGATATTTTTTCGCCCGAACGAAAGCGTACCCGAGCGCTTCCAACTCGGGCCGCGCGTACTGTGGAGGCTCATTGTAGCCGAGCTTCGCGTCTTTCTCTACGGCTTTCTGAAGCAGATCGATGGCTTCCTCGAAGCGCCCTTGCGCAGCCCGTAGATTGCCGCGCAAGTCGAGAGAAGACGTTTCGAGGATCAATAGCGCCCGCTCCGGATTGTCGTCTTTATCGTCCGTCTTCGAAGCGTGGGTACGCCAAGAGATCGCGTCCAGCGCGTCGGATTCCCGCTCGGCCGCATCCAGCCGATTGGATTTGATCGCTTGCATTCCTCGCGCATACGACAGGATTCCGTCGCGAAACGCCGTCGCCGATGCACCCGCGCGGGCTTCGTCGAATCCCAGTTTGATCGGCCGATCGATGGCCGCCTGATAGTCGCCAAAACGCATCTTGAGCCGTACCGCGGTCCCGCCCACAGTGATGACATGAGTGGGCGCGCCGCTTCCCAGGAACGGTTGTGCGGGAAGACCGTCGAGCAGAGCCGCGAGTTCCATGGCCTCTCGATAACGCCCCGATTCGGCATCACTCGCGATCAGGTAGCTCAAGTTGTGCGGATAGTTCCAGTCGTCCAGTGTCGAAACTTTCTCGCGCTGCATGTACTCTTCTTCGAATTTCTTCGAAGCGAGAAAGGATTCGCGCGCGCGATCGTACTGGCCGATCCGGTAATAGATATGACCCGGCATGTGGATCATGTGCCCTGATCCCGTCACGAGCCTGGCGAGCGCCTCCGCGTCCGGCACGGCATCCGCAGCATGCAGGCTCGATTCCAGCGCATGAATCATATAATGATACGCCGCGGCGCTGTCGGGCTTCCGGCGCAGCACGTCGCGGATCAGCATCTCCGTGTACGGAGCGCCTGTCCGGGGGCGTCCGTCGTTTTCATATCCATAAGGACGATTCAGCGCGAAAAAGAGCTTGGCGTCGATGTCGTCCGGATATTTGTCGATCAGCGCTTCCATTTCGCGCTGATATTCTTCCGGCTTGTCCTGCTTCTGCTGCGCTCGGATATAGAACTGCTCCTGCTCTGTGATCTTCGGAAGCAGCGCCTTGGCTTTTTCGGACGCCGCGTCGCTTTCGATGGACATGGCTTTGTATCCGCTGAGCGACTGCACCACGCCCCACCACGCCATCGCCGCGTCCGGATCCAGGCGCGCGGCTTCCTTGAACGCGCGGTATGCCTCGAAATCCCAGAAGCAGTGCAGTAGGTTCAAGCCCTGATCGAACCAGGCCTGGGCTTCGGGCGACCTAGTCGTGATTTTCAGATGGCTGGAGCCAATGCCCGCCAGCTTTCGCGGCGCCGGCATGGGCGTCATTTTGTAATCGCGCGCGACGTGATCTTTGTGACACGACGGCCCTTGCTGAGCGTGAAGTTGTGCGGCGAGCATGGCGAGAAGAATCGCCAGGATGGAAAACCTCATAGACATGTAGACGCAGTTACAGGAGTTTTTCGTCCCCAAATTTTTTAAATCCAGCGGCCACCAGCTCGCGCAGCTGGTCGATCGCCTCACGGTCGACGTCCGCGAAATTGAAGCACGATTTTCCTTGCATGCGTTTCTTCAACCCGGCTCGCAGACCCTTCAGCAGCTCCGGATAAGTGTAGACCGGCATGAGATAGACACTGACGCAACCTTTGCCGCTGCGCAGGGCCGCGAAGAACATACGCTCGCCCTGGTAGCTGCGCGACTTGGTTTCCAGGTAGTAGTAATCCGGCTTGTCCATCTTGACGAACAGCCGTTTTTCGTACTTCGCGAGGACTGGCCTCAGCGCGCCGAAAACCTCCCCGAAACTCCCTGGCTGTGGAGCAGGCATGGCCGACAGTATACAGAACCGCACACCCGGACTGTTAGAATGGTTCGCGGGCATCGATTTTCCGAATGAGCAATGTCATCGTTTTGGGTGCGCAGTGGGGTGACGAAGGCAAAGGCAAAGTGGTCGATCTGCTGGCCGAGCGCTTCGACATCGTGGCCCGCTATCAGGGCGGGCATAACGCCGGTCACACCGTTTTCATCGGCGAAAAGAAGTTTGTTCTCAAACTGATCCCCAGCGGTATCCTGCGGCGCGGCGTGCAAGCCGTGATAGGGAACGGCGTGGTGATCGACCTGGGGGCGCTCCTTCAGGAAATGGAAACACTGGAAGCGTCCGGCATTCCGGTCCGGGAGAATCTGCGCATCAGCAACCGGGCGCACATCATTTTTCCGTTTCATCGCCTGATCGAAAAAATGTCGGAAGCGCGCGAGAACCGTATTCCGCTCGGCACCACTTCTCGCGGCATCGGTCCATGCTATGAGGACAAGGCCGGACGCCGCGGAATCCGCATCGCGGACTTGTTTGACCCCGAGGGGTTCGGCACGCTGTACGACGTTCTCGCCGAGGATAAGAAGACGCTGGCCGATACCTTTCATCTCAACGAAGAGATCGATTACGCCGCGATCCGGCGTCAGACCGAAGAATATGCCGCGCGCATCCAGCCGCTGGTGTGCGATACCGCCGTGCTACTCGCGAACGCGATGGCCCAAGGCAAGCGCATCCTGTTCGAGGGCGCGCAGGGAACTATGCTGGACGTCGATCATGGCACGTATCCCTTTGTCACGTCGTCCAGCGCGACGGCTGGCGGAGCCTGCATCGGAACCGGCGTGCCGCCCACGCGAATCGACGGAATCATCGGCGTGTCCAAAGCCTACATCACCCGCGTCGGCTCCGGACCGTTCCCCACCGAAAGCAACGACGCTGCTGGCGATTTGCTGCGCCGCGAAGGCAACGAGTTTGGTGCCGTTACCGGAAGGCCCCGGCGCTGCGGGTGGTTCGACGCCCCGCTGCTGCGCTACACGGCCATGATCAATGGCTTCGACACATTGATGATCACTAAGCTGGATGTGCTCGATCACCTGGACGAAATTCCGGTGTGCGTCGGATACCGGCTATGCGGAGCGGAAATCCAGGAGATGCCGGCCACCTGGCGCGCTCTCGAAGCCATCCAGCCGGTGTATGAAATGCGCCCGGGTTGGCGCACTTCGACACGCGGCATCGCTCAGTTCGAGCAACTGCCGCTGCTCGCTCAGAAATATTTGGATTTTCTGCAGGAAAAAACTTCAGTCGAAATCGGCGGGATTTCCACCGGACCGGAGAGGAACGAAACCATCATCCGGCCCGGCAGCAGGCTGGAACAGCTCATCTAGTGGCGGTAGGCTTAGCGGCGATGGCCGCGGTTGCCTTCATGCCCCCGGTGTTCGAAACGTTCGCGATGATCGCGACCGTGGCCGCCCCAATATCCGTAATACCCGCCGTACGGATACACGTACGGAGTCGAATAATACGGCGTTGAATAGGGGTAGGGATAAGCATACCCGTACGGATTGTACGCATACGGATAGGGATACGCGTACGGCGCCGGATAGGTGTAAACCGGCCCGCCGATCCCGATCCCGAAATGCACCCCCGCTTGAGCGGGAGCCGCACCCGCGAAGGCCAACATTGCGATCACAGCGAGTGTCGGAATTCCAAGTTTCTTAAGCATCTCTTTCTCCTTCCGAGGACCTCGCCCGATCCTCTAACCAATTAGACGTAGCTACGCCCGCCAGGATTCCACGCCGCGTTACGCGCTGATAGGGAATGCTTTCGGGTTGCGGCGTATCCTGGGTGTGTGTATCGGTGTGTGTAAAGGAGACATGTGCAACGGAACATCCTCACGGTCCCGATTCGCAAAATCGGCGACGCGTCGGCTTCAAGCGAACAGGACCTGGTTGCGGTGGAGGAGCCACTCGAAATCCGGCTTGCCGGCCGAAATGTCGCCATCACGATGCGGACGCCGGGAAACGATGAGGAACTCGCCGCGGGATTCTTGTGTACCGAGGGAATCCTGCGAAATCCAAGCCAGATTACCGGGATTTCGGAGCCCGAGCGCAATATTGTCGATGTCCTGCTCGCCGATGAAACCGGTGTGGACTTTGAGCGTCTGGAGCGCCACTTCTATGTGAGTTCGAGCTGCGGGGTGTGCGGCAAAGCGTCGATTGGCGCGCTCGAAGCCACCGGTTGCCCCGCCCTGATTCGGAACCTACCAGTGATTCCTTCGAGTGTCATTCACGGATTGCCGGGAGAACTGCGTTCGCGCCAGGCGGTTTTCGATCGCACGGGAGGACTCCATGCCGCCGCGCTGTTCGATTCGTCAGGGCGCTTGCTGAATCTCCGCGAAGATGTGGGCCGGCACAATGCCGTCGACAAGCTGATCGGCGCGGCTTTTCTGGGAGACTCCCTGCCGTTGAACGATCATATCCTGCTGGTTAGCGGCCGTGTGAGTTTCGAGCTGGTGCAGAAAGCGCTGATGGCAGGGATCGCGGTGCTGGCCGCGGTGGGTGCGCCGTCCAGCCTGGCCGTAGAAGTAGCCCTGCGCTTCGGAATGACGCTCGCCGGTTTCGTCCGCGAGGGACGCTATAACGTCTACTCGGGCGATTGGCGGCTGCGCTAGCTTTTTTGTTTCTCAGCCATCTGCTCGGCGGACCGGTTCACAAACAACAGAATGACGGTGGTCGCCAGGCACTTGAGAAACGATGGCGTGGCGGGAAGGAACAGGGACGCAACCGTCAGAACGCAGGAGATGATGAAAAGAATCTGGACGGCTTTCGCAAACCGGACCATCATGCTCGGTTTCTCGGATCTCGGCTTCCGGGGCGAGCCGCAAGAGATACATGCCACTTCGTCGGGTCTCAGCGAACAGTTGCAGTCAAGGCAGCGTTCCATAGTATGAGTCGCTTTAAGTCTAGACCCGCATTTGAGGTGTTGATATCGAGGATAAACCTCAGTACGCCGGGTTAGAGGCTTTAGGTGTAATTAGTCGGCGAGCGGTTTCAAGTGGAAGCGTCCCATAACCGCACACTATCTAGTCGGTAAGCTACTGGAGAAAATAGACTTATTGTTGGTCGTGCGCATGCACCATCCACAGGCATGCTGCAAGACCTCGCGTTCGCTGCCCGGATGTTGAAGCGAAATCTGGGATTCACACTGGTGGCAGTGCTGACGCTCGGGTTGGGGATCGGCGCGAATACGGCGATTTTCAGCGTGCTCGACGCGGTCCTGTTGAAGCCCTTACCGTTCGAGCATCCGAATCGGTTGGTTTGGGTGTGGGGGAGCTTTCCACGATCGAATGAAGCGGCCATCTCGCCCTCCGATTTCGCGGAGTATCGCGAGCACAACCACTTCTTCGATCAACTTGGAGCGCTGTCCGTTGAGGAAGGCGCCTCAAACCTGGCAGCCGGAAATCAGGTCGAGCATGTGAAGACCATGCTGGTTTCTTGGAATCTGCTGGACGCGATCGGAGTGCGGCCCCAGATCGGCCGAGGTTTTGCGCGCGCGGATGAGAACGCGACGCTGCCGCAGGTGGTGATTCTGGGTCACACGATCTGGCAGCAGCGTTTCGGCGGCGATCGTGAAATCATCGGTAAATCTTTGAAGCTCGATGGCGAGCGGGTCACCGTGATCGGTGTGCTCGGAACCGATATCCCGCTGATCACGACTGCGCAGATCTTCGTCCCGGCTCCAATGCTGAATCCCGGAATGAAGGTCGCGAATGCGCGATTCTTACGTCTGATCGGAAGAATCAAAGAGGGCGCAACCCTCGCGCAGGCGCAGGTGGATTTGGGTTCCATCGCGCGGCGCCTTGCCGAAGCCGACCCTGTGTCGCACACCGATTGGACTGTGCGCCTCGAATCGCTGGCCGACGTCAAAGTGGCTTCGGTTCGTTCAGCCTTGTGGATTCTGTTGGGCGCCGTCGGCCTGGTGCTGCTGATTGCGTGTTCGAATGTCGCCAATCTCCTGCTGGCGCGCGGAGCGGCGCGGCAACGCGAAGTCGCGATTCGAGTGGCGCTCGGCGCAGGACGCATGCGGATTATCCGGCAGCTATTAACGGAGAGCGTTTTGCTGGCGATGCTGGGCGGAGCAGTCGCAATCGCACTGGCCAGCTGGGCCGTCGAAGGGCTCAAACGATTCGGCCCGGCGGATTTGCCGCGGCTTGCCGAGGTTCACCTGGACGGAACAGTACTCGCGTTCGCGGCGCTGGTTTCGGTTGTGACCGGACTGATCTTCGGAGCGGCGCCCGCGTTCCGGTCGAGCGGCGGCGACCTGCCCGCGCTCAAAGAAGGCTCGCGTGGATCTTCGCGAATGAACGCGGTGGGCGGAGCGCTGGTGGTTTCCGAGATGGCTCTATCTCTGGTATTGCTAATCGCAGCGGGATTGCTCCTGAAGAGCTTCTGGTTGCTGATCCACGTGAATCCAGGATTTCAAACGGCTCACGTGGTGACGACGCAAATCCAGCTTCCCGCCGACGGGCAGCACTTCGTCGACCAGCTTATCGAACGGACGTCGGCGCTGGGAGGTGTGGAAGCGGCGGGAGCGATCACCGAACTCCCGTTGAGCGGGCAAATGAACGATCGATCCTTTCGTGTAGAAGGGCGATCGTATCCGCCGAATCAGGACGACGACGCGAACTATCGCCGCGTTGCGGGTAATTATTTTCGCGGGATGAACATCCCACTACTGCAGGGCCGGGACTTTGCCGCGTTCGATACGGCGAACGCGAAGCCGGTAGTGATGGTGAATGAGCCGTTCGCGCGCCGCTTCTTTCCAGGGCAGGATGCGCTCGGGCAGCATCTAGTGATCGGAGGTCAGGCGCGCGAAATCACGGGAATCGTCGGGGGCGTCCGGCACTTTTCTTTGCAGCACCAACCTCCCCCAGAGATGTACGTCCCATTTGCACAGGCGCCCACGCAACAATTCTTGAATCTGGTGGTTCGCGCGTCCGGCGATCCGGCGCAGCTCTCCTCGGCGATCCGCGAGCAGGTCACAGCGATTGATCCCACCGAGGCGGCTGGAGAATTTCACACGATGGATGAAGTTCGGGCGGCATCGGTCGCTCAGACCCGGTTTTCGACGTTTCTACTGGGCTTGTTCGCGATCATCGCGTTGATGTTGTCCGCGATCGGGCTGTATGGCGTCATTTCCTACGCCGTCAGCCAGCGCACGCGCGAAATCGGCATCCGCATGGCGCTCGGCGCCAAGCCTCAGGATATTCTTCGATTGACGCTGGGCCAGGGGATTCGTATGACTGCACTCGGTCTCGCGATCGGTTTGTGCGCCGCATTCTTCGTCACGCGATTGCTCCAGAGCCTGCTGTTCGGCGTGACTCCCCACGATACTTCAAGCTTCGTTGGCGTCCCGGTGGCGTTGACCAGCGTTGCGCTGTTAGCGTCCTGGCTTCCGGCGCGGCGCGCGGCTCGCGTGGATCCGCTGGTTTCCTTGCGTGAGGAGTAACTTTTTGTCTGCAAGAAGAGTAGCTTAGAACATATGAGGCTGCTCGCGGTATGCTTGTGTTTCCTGCCAGTGGGCGTCGCCGCGGACTCGGATGCATCGGCTATTCTCGCCAAAGCGCGAAGCGCTTTCATTGAAAACCGGGCAAACGAGCGCCACTGGACCTGGACCACCACGACCACGCGATCCATCATCGACAAGCACGACAGCGTGCTCGAGCAGATTCCATCGGTCACGGTAGAATCACCGATTCGAAGCGACGGGAAGCGCTGCAATGCGGTGCTCGCGTGGGGCGATGGCCGGGAACCGTATCTGGCTAATGCAGATGCCGATGCACGCTGCACCGTGGAACAGGAGGCGCAGGATTCGTTTCGGCTGGACGCGCTGCTGCGGAGCGCCCACGTGAAAATCCGCGCGCGGTCACCCCAGGCAATCACGCTGGCGATCGATGCGGATAAAGGGACCAAGGATTCGACGGATCCGGTTCAACGCTGCACCGGCTCGGCGCAGGCGATCGTACAGATCGATCCGGCTACGTTCTATCCGAAGCATATAGAGGTCACTTTCGTCGAATCGGGCTGCGAGCAGCCCGTGACCGTAGTGAATCACTATGACGATCGCCCCATTTCGAAAGCGCTCAGCGCTTTTCGCAAAGGTTCTGTTTTGCAGTTGGACTACGCCCTGCAGAGAGCCAAGGCGGGCAACGCGGGGAACGATTACTGGATCTGTGAACATCGGCACGCGGTAAACCAGCTGCGTGGAAATTCCCGAGGGCTCATTCTGTGGGGGCGGCAATTTGAGCTGACCAGTTCCGGCGGCGACCGGCGTGTTGTGGTGGATGGAACCACGGTCGCGAACGAGCTGGCCTCCGAATCGACGCTGAAATTCGAGACCGAGACGAAGAAAGATAAATAGCGCTGCGCGCCCAGATCGCCCCAACCGGGTGCGGGCTATACTGAAAGTCTCCCCCGGCGATCAGGATTACGCCTATGCCCGCGCCGTTCGTTCATCTGCATTGCCATACCGACTACTCCCTTCTCGACGGGGCCTGCGAAATCTCGCAGTTGATGGACCTTGTCGCGGCACAGAAGATGCCGGCAATCGCGATGACCGATCACGGCAATCTGTTCGGCGCGGTGGAGTTTTATAACCAGGCCAAAGCCAAGGGCGTGCATCCCGTGATCGGCTGCGAAGTGTATGTCGCGCAGCAAGGCCACAAGCTCAACACGGAAAGTAATCGTTACAACCACCTGGTGCTGCTGTGCGAAAACCAGGAGGGCTATCGCAATCTGATTCAGCTCGTATCGACGGGCTACCTGGACGGTTTCTATTACAAGCCGCGTATCGATAAAGACCTGCTTTCGCGGCACTCCAAGGGCCTGATCGCGCTTTCGGCGTGCCTGCGCGGCGATATCAATGAGACGCTGCTTGCGGACAAGTACGACGATGCAAAACGGCTCGCGTACGAGTACACGGATCTGTTCGGTCCCAAAAACTTCTTCTTGGAAATGCAGGATCATGGCCTGGAGCCGGACAAACGCGTCATGCCGTTGGTGCGCCGGTTGGCGGCGGACACGGGCATTCCGCTGGTGGTCACCAACGATTCGCACTACTTGCGTTTCGATGACGCGCGGGCGCACGAGATCATGCTGTGCATCCAGACCGGCAAGACCATTTCCGATCCAAACCGGATGCGCTTCGAGCAGGAAGCCTTCTACATCAAGACCCGCGACGAGATGATGACGCTGTTCGGCGAAGTGGAACACGCCCTCGACCGGACCTGGGACATCGCGCAACGGTGCCAGATAAAGCTCGACCCAGTGGAGGAGCCGTTTCCGAAATTCGCTGTTCCACTAGGCCACTCCATCGATACTTATTTCGAATACATCGCGCGCCAGGGATTCGAGAAGCGGCGCGGCCGATTGGAAGCATTTAGAGCCCAAGGCCGCCTGAAGCATCACATGGCCGAATACGGCGAACGGCTGGATCGCGAAATTAAGATGATCCAGCAGATGAAGTTCTCAGGCTACTTCCTGATTGTCTGGGACTTCATACAATTCGCGAAGCAGAAAAGCATTCCCGTGGGCCCGGGACGCGGCTCGGCGACAGGAAGTCTGGTGAGTTGGGCGATGGAGATCACCGACATCGATCCGCTCGAGTACAGCTTGATCTTCGAGCGCTTTTTGAATCCCGAGCGTGTCAGCATGCCCGATATCGATATCGACTTCTGCACACGCGGGCGGGGGAGCGTGATTCAGTATGTCACTGAAAAGTACGGACGCGAGCAAGTCGCCCAGATCATCACGTTCGGAACGTTGGGAGCGCGCGCTGCGATCAAGGATGTGGGCCGCGCGCTGGATATCAGCTTCGCGGATGTCGACAAGATCACTAAGCTGATCCCCACGCAGCCTCTGAATATCAAGCTCAAAGACGCGCGCAAGATGGAGCCCCAGCTCGATGAGCTGGCTCGCAAGGAACCGCGTGTGAAGGAAGTTCTTGAGGTCGCCGAGCGGCTGGAGGGCATGGCTCGCAACGCGTCGGTCCACGCGGCGGGCGTGGTGATTTCGCCGTTGGCACTCAAAGAACTGGTTCCGCTGTACAAGACCAACAAAGACGAAATTGTCACCCAGTACGATATGGTCGGCTTGGAAAAACTGGGGCTGCTCAAGATGGATTTCTTGGGCCTGACGACGCTGACTATCATCGAGGACGCGCTCAAACTGATCGAGCGGCATCGCGGCGTGAAGCTGCACGTGGAGGATCTTCCGCTCGACGACAAAAAGACCTACGAGGCGGTCTTTCAAAAGGGCTACACCAGCGGAATCTTCCAGTTTGAATCTCCGGGAATGCGCGATATTTTGCGGCGCTACCAGCCAGACCGGCTCGACGATCTTATTGCATTGAACGCGCTGTACCGTCCCGGCCCGATGGACATGATCGACGACTTCATCGATCGTAAGCACGGCCGGCGCGAAATCACCTACGATTTTCCGGAACTGAAGGACATTCTGGAAGAATCCTTCGGCGTGATCGTGTATCAGGAGCAGGTGATGCAGATCTCCAATCGCCTCGCCGGATACTCGCTAGGTGAAGCCGACTTGCTCCGTCGCGCGATGGGTAAGAAAAAAATGGAGGAAATGGCCAAGCAGCGCGCCCGTTTCCTCGAAGGTGCGAAGGCCAAGGGTCATTCCTCACGCAAGGTCGAAAAGATTTTCGATCAGATGGCGAAGTTCGCCGGCTACGGATTCAACAAATCGCATTCGGCCGCATACGCCTATCTGGCGTTCATCACGGGATACTTAAAGACGCACTATCCGCTGGACTTCATGTCGGCACTGCTCACGTCGCAAACCGGAAACACGGGGCAAGTCGTCAAATACATCAACGAGTGCCGCGAGATGGGAATCAAGATTCTCGCTCCAGACGTCAATTCATCGGATTTCGACTTCACCCCCGCGCCTGACGGCATTCGCTTCGGCCTGGGAGCGATCAAGAACGTTGGCGGGAATGCGGTGGAATCGATCGCGAAGGCGCGGACTGAAGGTGGAAACTTCGGATCGCTGTACGACTTCTGCGAGCGGGTCGATCTGGGTGCGGTCAATCGACGCATGATCGAAAGCTTCATCAAGGCCGGCGCAATGGATTCGCTGGAGGGCACGCGCGCCCAGCTCACCGCGATTATCGACAAGACCATGGAAACCGGCGCCCGCGCATGGAAGGATCGCGAAAGCGGCCAGTCCGGATTGTTCACGTCGATGATGGAAGAGCAACCCGCTGCCGATCACCCGCTGCCCAAAGTCCAGGATTGGACCGGCCAGGAAAAGCTGACAGGTGAAAAAGAGATGCTCGGATTCTACATCACCGGGCATCCGCTGGACGCGCACATGAACAAGGTGAAGGAACTCGCCACGCACACCACCGGCAAGCTGGAAGGGCTCGCGAAGAATACCGAGGTCGCGCTGTGCGGAATCCTCACCGGGGTCCAGCGGCGGCGCAGCAAAGAAGGCAAGCTGTGGGCGTCGATGCAGATCGAGGACCTGGAAGGATCCATCGAAGGGATGGTCTTCTCGACGCAATATGAGCGGCTGATTTCGTTGTTCGACGAAGACAAAGCCGTATTGGTTCGCGGACTGGTGCTGCCGGAAGAAAACGCGCCGCCGAAGATTTCGATTCAAGATATCGTTCCACTCGAAGTGGCGCGCGTAAGCCTGCCTTCATTGATTTCCATTCGCGTTCCCGTGAATGGATCTGGCGGCTCGGATCGGGCAGTCGCGCTACAGCAATTGTTTCAGCAGAAGCCCGGCGAGACCGAGGTCCGGCTGCGCCTCGAAAAGTCGAGGGACTTCTCGGTTATCCTGGACATTACAGCGAAGGTTCGTCCGGATAAGGAATTTTGCGCTGAAGTGACCCGAATCTGCGGGACTGAGGCGATGGAAGTTCTGGCGGGCTGACCTAAGCTGCACACATGGCCGATACTCCAGCGCCACAGCCTTCGAATCCAAGTTGGGAGCGCGTCCAGCTTGCGCGGCACCCCAAGCGTCCGCACTCGCTCGATTACATCCAGCGGCTTTTTTTGAACTTTCATGAATTGCACGGCGACCGCGCGTTCGGCGAGGATCACGCCATCGTTGCGGGGATGGGCTGGTTTGATGGCCGGCCTCTGATGATCATCGCGCAGGAAAAAGGCCGCGACACGAAACAGAAAGTCTTCCGCAACTTCGGCTGCCCGCGTCCGGAAGGCTATCGCAAGGCGCTGCGGCTGATGGAACTCGCCGCGAAATTCAATCGTCCGATCATCACGTTTCTGGACACGCAAGGCGCGTGGCCCGGCAAGGATGCGGAGGAACGCGGTCAAGGTGAAGCGATCGCCCATAATCTTCGCGAGATGTCCCGGCTCGGCGTGCCGGTCATTGTGGTCGTGATTGGCGAAGGCGGCAGCGGAGGTGCACTGGCATTGGGCGTCGGCAACCGCGTGTACATGCTGGAAAACGCGGTCTACAGCGTGATCTCGCCCGAAAGCTGCGCGGCGATTATCTATCGCGATTCGGGAAAAGCTCCGCAGGCCGCCGCCGCACTGAAGATGACCGCGCCGGATTTGCTGGAGCTTGGCCTGATCGACGGCATTATTCCCGAGCCGGGTGAAGGTGCACATACGAATCCCGACAACGCGGCCGAAGCGCTGGGAGGAACCTTGCGGCACGTTCTGAATGAGCTGTCCGGCATGCCGTCACAGCAGCTGATCGACGAGCGCTACGAAAAATTCCGGCGCATGGGCGCGTTCTTCACGGAACCGACGGCCACACACGGATGAAGAAACCGGTCCTCATCGGAGTTTTGTTATTCGCAGCGCTGATCGCGTTGATCGCGTATTCAACCATAGGTACGGCGGCGAATCGAGTTGAAGTGTGCATGCAGTATGACGGCCGCACGTCCTGCCGAACGGCTGCGGGATCGACCAAGGAATTCGCGCTGCGCACGGCCACGTCTAACGCGTGCGCCGAAATCTCCAGCGGCGTGACCGACACCATAAAGTGCGAGCACGCCGATCCGGTGCGCATCACTTGGAAGTGACTATTTGGTCGCCAGGATCGCGTCCAGTGCTGTGCCCGTGACGCGGCCATCTACCGTGGTGAAGCCTGCCGCGGAGAGTAGTGCCGCATACTCGCTGAGCGTTCGTTCACGACCTTCCGTGCACACCAGCATGTTCAGCGACTGCATATGAGCAGACACCGGTCCGCGCCGATCTTCGTGGAGTAGCCGCTCGGCGATAAGCAGTCCGCCACCTGGAGGCAGCGCCGCGTATATTCGGGCCAGCAGATGAGTAATCTTCTCCTGGCTCCAGTCGTGAAGAATGCGGCCCACAGCAAACAGGTCAGCGGATGGAAGCTCGTCAACAAAAAAATCGCCTGCGATCAGCTCCACTTCGGTGCCGGCCCGCGACCGCGCGAACTCGACCACTTCCGGAAGATCGAACAGAGTTACCTGCAAATGGGGATAGCGACGCTTCGCAGCGAGCGCCAGGTGGCCGGTCGCCCCTCCCAGATCCACCAGCCGGCGGAAGCGCGAGAGATCGAACGCCGCGACCACCTTGGGCGAGCTGAGCATTCCGAACCCGTGCATGCCCATCAGGAAATCGCGCTTGGCTTCCTCCGTCTTGAAGAAGTGTGAAAAAAGTCCGCCTTCCAGATCGAACGCCTGTTTCCAGCGGTGCGTGCCTTCGAGCACCGCGTCCTCCAGATGCGCCCACATCGGGTACAGCGCGGCGTTCGAATAGAGAATATAGCCGGAGAGCGTGTGCGGGCTGGAGCGGCGGAGATACTCATCGGCGATCGGCGTATTCACGAATTCCTCACCCTTTTTTTCGAGCAGTCCCAGAGCCACGCAAGCTTCCAGCAGGCGGTCCATGGCTGCGCCCTCGGGGCGCTCGCCATCGAAGATTCCGAGTGCGACGGCGGCGAACATGGTCTTCGAATGCCGGAAGGCTTCGATCAGGTCGAGTATGGGAGCAGGGTCGGGCGTCATCGGAAATGGTCGTACCCCAGAGGTTGAAGCGTACGACCTTCGAATCGTATCTCGCCGGGCGCGCCAACCACAATCGTTCCGATCTGCAATGTGCCGCGCGGTGCAGTCTTCCCGCGCGGAAGCGTGAAGAGCAGCTCGTAGTCTTCGCCGCCGTTGAGGGCGCGTTCTATGGTGGCGCCACGGGTCAGGGGAATTCGATCGAGGTCCGCCGCCACGTGCGATGCCAGGCACACGCGATGCAAATCGAGCGAAAGACCGTCGCTGAGATCGATGCAGGACGTCGCGCGGCCGACTAGCTTCTGGCCCAAAGCCAGCCGCGGCACAATGCGGCGCGTCCAGGACTTTCCAAGCGCGCCCGAAACGTAGACGCGATCACCTGGACGCGCGCCATCGCGGCGCAAAGCTTTGCCACGCTGGACCGAGCCGCACACGATGACGTCGCAATGGATCTTTTTGGAATGAGCAAGGTCGCCGCCGGCGAGCAGTGTTTTCGTCCGCTTCGCCAACCCGATCAATCCACGATAGAAGGCGTCGATCCATTTTTCATAATTCGCCGGAACCGCCAGCGTCACCAGGCAGAAGCGCGGGATGCCTCCCATGGCGGCGATATCGCTGAGGCTGCGGGCCAGCGATCGCTCTCCGACTGCGCGTGGCGCGTGTGAGCTCAGGAAGTGCACATCTTCGATGGTCTGATCGGTCGTGAATAGAAGATCCTCGTTGGCGCGGGGCCGGTAGATGGCGCAATCATCGCCGATTCCGAGTACCAGCCCGCGCTGGCCGCGCGTCATGCGCCGAATGCGATCGATGAGTGCGAGCTCATTCATTGAATACCAAGCCCGCCGGCAATTCTTCGCCGAAAACTTTGCCCATCGCGGCGAGCTGATCCTGCGAATCGGCTTCCAGGTCGATCTCGGGGAATGAGCGGCGCACCACGTCGAGAGCGGGACCTGATAAATCGCGCGTCCCATCGCCCGTGCGGCGCGCCATTGCCGCCACGGCGTCTTCCGCTTTGGTCACTTTAGCGATCGCTTCGATCCACCGCGTCGCCGTCGCGGGCGGAAGCACCTGATTGATCGGGCCGTAGAACAGCTTTCTCGCGCCCAATCGCGCCAGGCACCACAGCCCGGTATCTACGAAGTCACCCTGCTTGATCCGCGCGATGAGCTCGTCTCCCAATTGAGTCTTGGTCTGGATCGGCAGCAGCTCCAGGCTCGCGGCGGCGCGCCACATTTCGCGAAGCAGGCTTGGATTGACGCGCGGCTGCCTCTTGGAAGCTCGCGGAAGCAGTGTGGGCGAGAGGCGCTGGAAAATGTCGGTCTGCTGGTTGCGATTCAATCCACCGGCAACGCGGCCCCAGAAAATCCACCACTCGATTTCGTTCTGCACCTGATTCGCGAACTGCAAACCACCGGCGTAGACGCGGCGGGCCTGCTCGATGCGATAGTCGTCGCCAGGGAAGCCGAATCCGGGGCGCAGACAAAATCCACACAGATTCAGCCAGCGCAGCTCGTGCGCAGCGCTGCGTTTGCGGCCGTCCGCGATTTCCAGCATCTGATCGGCAAGCTTGCGGATAGCCGCCAGCGGCCAGGAATTGCGGCCCAATCCGAGCGTTTGTTCCAGCTTCGCAGGAAGTTGCTGCGGCTCAAGTGTCTCATCGCGGAACGTTGCCGGAATCAGCGTTTCTGCAGCGACCAGTGCTTCTTCACTGACCACCGCGGCGGGGCGCGATGCAGCCGTCTGCGCCGTTTTGCGCAATTCAAACTGCAAACGCCAGCGATGTTCAGTCTCCTTGGAATCAGCCCAGATTTCAAGCGTCCCGACTTCCGTCAGCCGCGCGCCCAGCTTCACCGGAACCAGACGCTCCCCGGCTTTGCCGAACCGAAGGACCGCGTTCAATGGCGCGTGGAGATGCAAGTCGCCGTCTTCTTTCGAAAATTCAACGACGTCTCCGGCCTTGTCTTCAGTCCGCGTGCGCGAGCTGTACAGTCGAAACGCCACGGCTTTATTGGCGACCAGCTGCAAATTCCCGGGGTCGACTTCGAGCGTCGAGCCTTCTTCAGCGCCGCGCGGAACCAGGCACAACGTTCGCAGAGCGTCATCGCTTCCAGCAAGGTTGCCGGCAAGCCCGATGAAGTACGATCGCGGCAATCCGCCGCGCACCAGCAGCCCCGCGCCGGTTTGGCGCACGTAAGAGTAATACGCCGCGCCTACCGCGACCGCCAGATCCAGATCGCGATTTTCGAAAATCACGGGACGCTTGCCGTACCAATGCTCCATCACATCAGCGACGCGCTGCCGGAGAATTTCGGGGATGAAGAAACCGCCGTTGAACAGGATTGCGTCTGGTTTCACGTCGCCCGCGGTCGCCAGGAATGCAGCAAGATGGCGGGTCACCGCGGGATCGGCCACGTACGGCAGACCCAGTTCGCGAAACAGGCTCTTTTCTTCTTCTTTGGGCTTGTCGGTCACTTCGCACACCGGCAGGAATCCATCCAGCGCGAGTTCCAGCACCTCCTCACGAAGAATTTCCGTGCGCAGCGTGCCGCCGACCAGTGCGGACCCGGCTCCGAGTACCGTCACTTCCACGCTCTTCAAATTAGGATCGGAAAGTAACTGCTCTTTCGCGGCCGCACATTGGCGTCGAAGTCCGCTACGCTGGCGGATCGACAAAGACTTGCCCAGCTTGGCTTCCACCAGCCAGGTGAGCGTCAAATCGAGGTTATCGCCCCCCAGCAGCAGGTGCCGCCCCACGGCGGTACGAGTGAAATCGACGCGATCGCCGTCGCGGGCCACGCGGATCAGAGTAAAGTCGCTGGTGCCCCCGCCGACGTCGCAAACCAACACGGTCTGTCCATCGAAAAGACTCTTTTGCGATCGCGCCAGATCGTTGGCGATCCATGAATAGAACGCGGCAGCGGGTTCTTCGAGGAGCGTGAGATTCTCGATTCCAGCCTCGCGCGCCGCCAGCACAGTCAACTCGCGGGCTTCTTCGTCGAAACTCGCGGGAACCGTCAAGACCACGTTGTGTTGGCCCACGCTCGACCCATGTTGTTTCGCAAACGCGTCGCTAAGATACTTCACGATGCGCGAGGAAACTTCGACGGGCGAAAGAACGCGGCCGGCATCCTGTGCATCCCAAGGAAGAATCTTCGCCGTCCGGTCCACTTCGGGATTCGAGAGCCAGCTCTTCGCCGAATGAATGCTCTTGGTGGGCACTAGCGCGCCCTGCTCGCGCGCGAAGACGCCGACGTATTCCTGATCGCCCAGATACAGGAACGACGGCAGCGTCCGGCGCGGTTCGATGCGGCCTTGCGCGACGTACTGCGGCACCTCCTGAACGTGGATCGGAGGATAATCGGCTTCGGCCGCTTCCTGCGGATCGATGTACGCCAGCGCTGAATTGGTGGTGCCGAGATCGATCCCCAGGTTCACTCGACTTCAATCTCCGCAGGCGCCAGCACGGTCCCGGGGGGTGTCGACGGAAGCTCGACGTTTTCGGCGCGCCAGCCCTTGTGACGAAGCGTTCCGCCGGGAGCTTTCCCGCTCGCCGGAACATTGCCGATCAGTTTGATTCCGTCGACGTCGGCCTTGGTGTAGGTGCCTTCGACGCCGTCGATCACCGGCGCGAGCTTCAAATAGCGCTGCATCGCCTTGCGCGCGTTTTCCTGCACATCACGAACAGCGGCGCCCACCTGCTCATCAGAATAAGCGGAGATATCTTCCATCAGAAAATCGACCAGCCTCGCGTCGCGCTGCAGAATCGCCAGGATCTGAACCGCGCCGTCGGATGGGCCGGCTTGAGGCTTCGGCGGCGCCGTGGGACGCGTGGGGACCATCTTTGAATATCCATACGCCTGCGCGATGTCGGAAGGAAGCGAGCCACCAAAGAGGATGGCGAAAAACGCGCGGAATGCAAAAGTAATTCGATTCAAGCTTTGCCTCGATTAGAGTGGCAGAGATGCCTTTACTATTTTACCCGCGCGGTTCCGAAATCCGCGACCCAGGCAGCACTGTGGATTCGCGCAGCTTCGCCAGTTCGCGCCGCGCGATGGTCGCCCAGTGGCTGGCAGGATCCAGCTTCAAGTAGGTGGTCCAGTGCTGGACAGCTTTCATCGGCTGGTTCGACCCCTGATACAACAGCGCGACATTGTAGTGTGCATCGGCATAGTTAGGCGAAATCTTCAAGGCGGCTTCGTAGTGTGTGAGCGCGCGGGTGCGGTCCCCGCGTTCGTCGTACAGATTGGCCAGATCGAAGTGAGCCAGCGCGTATTCGGGATCCACTTCGAGCGCCTGGCGGTAATATTTTTCGGCGTCGCTCCACTTGCGCGCGTTGAAGTAAATAGTCCCAAGGTTCACCAGCGCTCCGGCGGAGTTTGGATCCAGGCCGATCGCTTTTTGATATGCCTCGATCACCTGTTCGGCGGGCGCACCGGACTGTTCCAGGTCGAGTCCGCGCTGGAACCATCGTTCGGCCGTCGCGCGCTGGTCGCGTTCCGTAGCCGCGCGGCTCTTTTGCGGAAACTCCACCAGCCGTTTCAGCTCAGATTTGCCGAAGTTGAGCAGGAGCTGGCCCGAAACCGCTTCCATCGCGCCGCCGTCGATCTCCACGCGGACCTTTTTCCCATCGGCGTACAGCTTGAGATCGGTCAGCGGATTTTCAACGTGTTTGAGTTTTTGGCGGAGCGCCGCCAGCGCCTTGCGAAGCTGCAAAGCAGGTACGCGGTCCGCGCGGAGCTTCAAAATCGTGCGAAGCGCGAGCAGTTCGCGAAAGCCGTAGCTCGGCGTCGACGCGACCAGCTTCTGTTGCTCCCAACTCACGAGTTGACGTTCAGAGATTCCGAGGAGCCGGAGAACCTCTTTACGCGTATACGCCTGTTTCGCGGCGGCAGCGGGCACGGATCAAAGTTTAGCAAGTCTCGAAAAGTGATATCGCGGCGATCCCGGCGGCTCCGGCAGTCATGCAGGCTTTTGCGTTCTCTCGCGTGACGCCCCCCAGCGCCAGCACCGGGATCTTTACGTCACGCGCCGCTGCCGCAAGCGCCTCTAGACCGCGCGGGACCAGGCCGGATGTTTTCGACAGCGGTGCAAAAATCGGGCCGAATACGACGTAGTCCGCTCCTTCCTGTTCAGCCGCGCGAACTTCTTCAATCGCATGGCAGGAGACTCCAATCAGGAATCCAGATGGAGCGACGGCGCGCCACCTTGATGGCGGAAGCGAGCCAGCCGGCAAATGTAATCCCGACGCGCCCGCGGCCAGCGCGACGTCCATGCGGATATTCACGATGACCTTCTGCTCTCTTGCCATTACTTGGCGAACCAGTGCCAGGAGGTCGCGCGCGGGAAGTTCTTTGTCGCGGACCTGAATCCAGTCGACGGATTCGCGCACTGCGTTGTCGAGTCCGCGCAGATGCCGGTCGGTGATGTAGCACCGGATCATAACGTGGCACGGGCTTTAGCCTGTGGCGTCACGGACTGGATCTCCTCCGCCGTTCCGCCCGCCGGACCTGTGGCTCGTCCATTCCAAAATAGTGTGCGATCTCGTGCCACACCGTATCGGCGACCATCTTTTCCAAATCCACAGGATTGCTCGACAGCCGTTCGTGCGGACCCTGGTAAATCGTGATCTGGTCCGGCATGCGGAAGCTGTCGCCAACCCCTCGCGCTGTCAAAGGGACGCCATGATATAAGCCCAGCAGACCGGGCCGCGGAGGCTCGCGCTCCACGACGATCGCGACGTTTTCGATGCGCTTGCGAAACCGCGCCGGGATGCGCCGCAGCGCGCGTTCCACGATCTTGTCGAACTCCTCAGCGCGCAAACTACGGCGTCACCTTGGTAGCGCGGCCCTCGGCCTCCCCGCGCAGCCAGATCGACAATGGAGCCTTCGGGCTTGGCGACGGCCACGGCATCGCGATGCGCAGCGATTGTTTCGAGCCTTCGCCCGCGATCGGACGCGGCATCTCCGCGACGTTTAATCCCACACGCGCGTCCCAGCCGGTCTTCTCGATGGTTTCCAAATCGAATCCCTTGAGGATTCCGTAAAATCCGTCGCCGGATTTTTCGTCGGTCATCGTGAAGCTTTCGATGCGCGGCACCCGCACCACCTTTCCAAGCGTGAACGCGTCGGATTTGCCCACCTCGGTTTCCACGATCGCCGTGAGCGTGCAGCCGGATTGCCCCACGGCTCCGGGATCGAGCGAAAGAAACAGTGCGCCCGCACCTCCGGAAATCAGCTGTCCTCCCGGCTGCTTCTCGCCGCCCCGCAACTTGAGAAGTTGGGCGGTGAGCGCCGGCTCAGCGCATTGGACCGTCAACACGGGCTGTGCGTCCGTCAGGTCGGTCTTCATTGCGAATCCGACCCAGGACCCTGCAGGAATCTCACCCTCCCGTGGTGCGATTGCGAGATCGCGAGGGAGCGACGGTTTGGCTTCCAAAATTCGAGGACGAGCCGCCACTACTTGCAGCGCGACTGGCAGGCGTAGTGCTCCCGCCATTCCGTCCACTTTGGCCGAAAGCGTCCCGGAATCACCCGCCTTCGCGCCCGCGCGCAGCCGCACAGTCACATTGCGCTGGGACCCGCCCTCAGTCGCCCCCGAGAGTACGATTTCCGCGCGATCCGATTCCACGGCGACGATCCGATCCAACCCCGTTCCGGTGAGCGTCACGGCCTGCTCGCGCTCGCCCGCGTTGACTCGAATCCGGTCGAGTTTAGGCATGGGCGGCAGCACCCGAAACGGAACATCTGCGACCGCGCCGTCGATGCGCGAAAGCGCTAGCAGGTATGGCCCGGCACGCAGCGCGTCTGTATCCAGTTCGACCCGCAAATTCTGTTGCGCGGCCGGACGATCCGGCGGAAGATCCACAGGAAACTGCCGTGCGCTCTGCGGACGATGCACGGTGGCGTGATCCACGAACAGAAAATCGCAACCCGATACTTCCACATCCACCGGACCAGAACCCGCAATAAGTCTATCCTGCGATTCCGGAGTCAGCCGCGCGCTCTTCAAATCGTCGAAGCGATGCAGCCGCACTGTACCGGCAATCTGGTACGTATCCCAATCCCATTTCCCCTGCAACGTGTATGCGCCGGGCGCGCCAGCGAACTTGCGCAGATCGACGCGCAGCGCGCGTTCATCCGGAATAGGCCGCACCATCACGTGCATGGGAGGCTGCGAAAATCCTTGCGGAATCAGTGTCCAATCGAAAACGTGATCCATCAACCGCCATTGCGCCTGATTGTCCAGCTTAAGGGGCACGCCCACGCGCAGGCCGATGGGCACGTCGCTATCCTTCAACACGGAAGCCGCGGGCGGCGCCGCATTGATCACGCGGTAAGCCCACATGTAGGCCAGCTTGTTACGCGTGCGTGGCGCGAGCTGCGCACACAGCGTCATGCCATCGGAATCGCCGGGAATCGCGTACACACTGCGAAATTCCGTATCCGGCATCAGAAATTGTTTGATCATCGGCAGCGCGCCGGCCCCCGGGAACAAGCCGCCCGCGTTCTCGAAAAATCCTTCGACGCCTTTGCCCATCATGGTCGCCGATCCGGCGCGGCGACCCGCGCCCAACGGATCGTAACTCGAAACCGACGGGTTCAGTGCCCGCACCAGCGCGAAGATCGCCTGCTCCGCCGGTGTGGTTGGACGAACTGAACGAGTCGACTCATCGTCAGCCTGCTCCTCCAGCTCGCGCGCCAGTTGCAGCCCTGCCTCCAGATCGGCGGTCTGATCCGCATAGTCGGCCAGTGCCGCCACCATGTTGTCGTCTCTTGTGACCAGGTTGGTCAGCCGCTTTTCGTCCAGCCCCTGCGGCGCGAAGACCACCAGCACGATCCGTGCCGCGAAAGGAGTGGCCCATTCCGTGGAACTCGCGGCAAGCCGGGGCTCGAGCACGGTGAGCTGCCCGTCGTTCGCCTTGGGGAGGACAACCAACGTCAGCTTGGCGTCCTTGCCCAGATTCGCGGGCAAATCGAGCGGCGCATAACTGATGCGGAATCCCGAGCCCAGATTGTTAACCTGATGGATCGGAATCGCTTGGGGCGCGTTGGTTCCAGAAGGCCGGGCAGAGAGCCGGAAGCTAGTCACTGCGGTGCTCCCAACGCATCCGCGAGGAGCGCCACAGGTCAGCGCGGCAAACAGCCAGAAGCCGGAAGCTAGTACAGCAAGTCGCGGCAACATGTATTTATTTTACGCGCAGCGCACCTGTGATATAAATGGGCTGCTATGACCAAGCAAGAAATTATCCTGGCGAATCAACAATACCTGTATCCGGCGGTCTTTCATTACTATAAGGAGCCGCTCGTGGTCACGCGAGCCAAAGATCAATACGTTTGGGATATCGACGGCAATCAGTACCTGGATTTTTTCGGCGGCATCGTCACCATCGGCGTCGGCCACTGCAATGAGACGGTCAACAAGAAGGTCCACGAGCAGATGGACAAGCTGCAGCACGTCTCCACTGTTTTCGCGAATGAGCCACAAGCTGCGCTGGCCAAACGGATCGCGGAGATCACGCCCGGCGGCAAGCTCACTAAGAGTTATTTCACCAACAGCGGAACCGAAGCTAACGAAACGGCGTTCGTCACGGCGCGCTGCTACACCGGAAATCACGAAATCGTCGCGCTGCGGCACAGCTATCACGGCCGCTCCGCAATTGCGATGCAGGCGACCGGAAATTCCGCGTGGCGGCTGGGCCTCTCCGCTCCGAACGGTTTCGTCCACGCGCTTGCCGGCTATTGCTATCGCTGCCCGCTTGGCCTGACGTACCCGTCCTGCAACGTACGTTGCGCGCGTGATATGGATGAGATGATCCGCACGTCGACGTCAGGCAAAATCGCCGCGTTCATTGCCGAGCCGATCCAGGGCGTCGGCGGGTTCATCACGCCTCCCAAGGAATATTTCGAGATCGTCCACGGGATCATCAAAAAATTCGGCGGCCTGTTTATCAGCGATGAAGTGCAGACCGGATGGGGCCGCACTGGCGGGAAGTGGTTCGGAATCGAGCAGTGGGGCGTCCAGCCCGACATCATCACCAGCGCGAAGAGCCTGGGAAACGGTGCTCCCGTGGGGCTCACCGTCGCACGTCCCGAAGTGGCCGACGCGATGAAAGGCGCGACCATCTCGACCTTCGGTGGCAATCCCGTGACGGCCACGCAGGCCAAGGCCGTGATCGATTACATCGACGAACACAAGCTCATGATCAACGCGGCCGAAGTTGGGGCTTATCTGCGTGCCAAGCTTGAAGAGATGAAAGCGAAGCACTCCATCATCGGCGAAGTTCGCGGCATGGGCCTACTGGTCGGCGTCGAACTGGTGGAGGATCGCGAAACCAGAGCTCCCGCGGCCGCCGCGGTGAACGCGCTGATGGAAGCGTCGCGCGAGAATCGGCTGATGATCGGCAAGGGCGGCACGTATGGAAACGTGATCCGTATTTCGCCTCCGCTGAATATTTCCAAATCCGATGTGGACGAGTTCGCGTTGCGCTTCGAAGCCAGCCTCCAACGCGTCGTCGCGTCGAACCTCGCAGGTGCGGCACGCTAATGGCTCTCGAAGAAAAAGCGTTTTACCGCGAGTCGCCCACCACCAAGCCGGCCACGCTGAACTGTCCGTTCTGCCGGACCGCCGATTCCTACGATCTACGATGGATGGTCCGCAAAAAGATCGACCAGCTTCCTCGCGGCGCAGATGAGCGCGATCGTGCGAGGTTCGCCAAATTCTTGAGCTACATGGTCCTGATGGACGATAAGGCCATGTGCAAGAATATGCGCTGCCGGAAGCGGTTTGATATTTCGGGCATCAAGACCATGGCGTTTATTTAGATAGCCGCGGATAAACGCCGATTAGCGCGGATCGGATTCTTCTTGATCGACGTTCATCTGCGGCCGTTAATCAGAACCACCGCGTCATGACGACCTTCTGTTCCGTATAAAACGCCACAGCATCCTTGCCGTGTGCGTGCAGATCGCCGAAGAAGGAATTCTTCCAGCCTGAGAACGGGAAAAACGCCATCGGAGCAGCGACCCCGATATTCACGCCGACCATGCCGCATTCGACTCGCGAACAATACTCGCGCGCCGATTTTCCGTCGGCAGTGAAAATCGACGTGGTGTTGCCGAACCGCGAGCTGTTCACTAATTCGATCGCGTCATCAAGCGTCTTCACCCGGATCACCGAAAGCACCGGCCCGAAAATTTCTTCCTTGGCGATAGTCATCTGCGGCGTCACGTTGTCGAAAATCGTGGGGCCGAGGAAATATCCACTGCCATCCGACGTCGCACGTCCATCGCACAACGGCTTCGCGCCTTCCGCCACGCCCTTCTCGATATAACCGACCACTTTCTTCCGATGATCGCCAGTCACCAGCGGCCCCATGTCCGTTCCAGGCTTCAGGCCGTCGCCGACGTGTAGCGCCTTGGTCTTTTTCAGAAGCAGATCGAGCAGCGGCTCGGCGACTTCGCCAACCGGCACCAGAACGCTACCGGCCAGACATCGTTCGCCCGCCGCGCCGAACGCCGAACTCATAATGGCTTCGACCGTTTTCTCCAGATCCGCGCCCGGTGTCACCACCAGGTGATTCTTCGCGCCGCCCAGCGCCTGAACGCGCTTGCCGTGCTTTGCCGAGGTTTCGTAAATGTACTTCGCCACCGGCGTCGATCCGACGAATGAAATCGCGCGCACCAGCGGATGCTCCAGCAGCGCGTCCACCGCGACCTTATCGCCGTGAATCAAGTTAAAGACTCCCTCCGGGACTCCCGCATCATGGAACAGCTCCGCGGTCCGCGTCGGCGTCAGCGGAACTTTTTCAGACGGCTTCAGGATGAATGTATTGCCGCACGCGATCGCGAACGGATACATCCACATGGGCACCATCGCAGGAAAATTGAATGGAGTAATCCCCGCACACACGCCCAGCGGCTGCCGGATCGACACGGAATCGATTCCGCGCGAGACGTTTTCAAGCGAATCGCCCATCATCAGCGACGGCATCCCGCAGGCGACTTCCACCATCTGGATGGCCCGCCGCACCGATGCTTTCGCGTCGTCCAGCGTTTTGCCGTTCTCGGTGGAAAGAATCCGTGCCACCTCTTCGTGATGCTTTTCGAGCAGTGCTTTGTAACGATAACAAACCTGGACGCGATCGACCACCGGGACTTCGCGCCATTTGAGAAACGCATCATGGGCGAGCCGAGCCACGCGATCCACCTGCGCGGCCGTCGCGAATGGCACCTGAGCAATCACCTCGCCCGTTGCCGGATTCATCACCGGATGAGTCGAACTTCCGCCGGCCGCTTCCCACTTGCCGTTGACGTAAAAATCGAGGGTTCGAACTGCTGTTTCACTTGCAATCATGTTTCCTCCCACCAGTCTAATGACATTAGAGTTTTTCCCACTCTTCCCGCTCAATCCGTCCATCGCGAAGAATCCGGGCGAGCAGCGATTTACTGATGTCTCCCGTGTGCGGATTCGGAAGACGCAATTTCACTTTGGCCTCTCGCCATAAAGGCGTGTTTCTTGCCGGGCTGCGGACCTTCAAAACCAGCCTTGCGGAGGTAGTGAATTAGATCAGCTCTCTTAAATCGGTCCGAACGGCGGCATCAACCAACATCCGCAGTTGTCTCGAGATTAATCCCTTCGATCACTGGAAGGGGATCGTGTGCGGCGATACTGGTCATGATCCAGTCTTCTACGACCTCTTGCAATTCCTCGCGGCATTCTTCGAGTGTGGACGCCTTCGCCCACGCTCCCGGCAGGTCGGGTGTGTGGCCGTAAATTGACCCCTCTTCTTCCAGAATTTCGTATTTGGCCCGTC
>Ga0210400_10000248_pt1 | contig 65377 bp, 61 predicted proteins | sample IncBWH26MmetaG_FD_155456 | JGI IMG/M metagenome (GOLD analysis project Ga0210400, IMG submission 155456) | Forest soil microbial communities from Barre Woods Harvard Forest LTER site, Petersham, Massachusetts, United States - Inc-BW-H-26-M | ecosystem: Environmental > Terrestrial > Soil >...
CGGATGAAAAAAGAAAGTATGTTTCATTCCTGCTTTATCAAAGATTTCCTGTTTCATAAAAGCGGTAAAAGTTTGTCCGGATAATTGCTCAACCAGCAGCGCCAACAAAACATAATTTGTATTGCTGTACATAAAACGCTTTCCCGGTTTAAAATATGGCAGGGGATGTTTATCTTTTAACAACTCAAGCACGCGCGCGTTCGTAAAAGGAAGCGTATCGTTTTTTGCGTACTGATAATAGAAATACAAATAATTGGGCAAGCCGCTTTTGTGTGTGAGTAAATGCTCAACAGTTGTTCCTTTATAGGGAAAATCGGGAAAATATTTTTCTAAGGGGTCTTTTACAGAGAGTTTATTTTGCTCAATCAATTTCATAATAGCTACACCCGTAAACATTTTGCTTACCGATGCTAATTGAAAAGCAGACTCGCAACACAGCTCTTTTTTCGTAGAAATATTTTCGCAACCGAATGATTTTTGATAAAGTAAGGTATCGTGATAAGAAACCGCCACACAGCCGTTAAAATATCCGAGTGCACTTTGTTTAGTAAAGATAGAATCCAATACTCGTTGTTTTTCTTTTAATTCGGCCCTGAATTGAGTGGCCTTTGTTTCTTTTTTAACAGGAATAAATGCGTGCGCAGGCAAATTAACCGCCCTACCCTCTTCGGTGCAGGAAGTTGTTAGTTGCATTAAGCCGTAAACAGCCGCAATAACAAGTGGAATTATGATAAAAAGCTTACGCATGCCTTAATTGACGCGCAATATAGCGGATTTTTACCCAAATTTGTATCCGTATTCGTCGAATTATTAAGAGAGTAGCATGGATAAAAAATTACCTGATATAAGTACTGAGCAAGATGTGGAATTTTTGGTAAAGACATTTTACGGGCGCGTGTTAAAAGATGAATTACTGGCGCCGCACTTTGCGCACATAAATTTTGAAGAACATTTTCCGCGCATGATCGCGTTCTGGAATTTTATATTGCTGGATAAAGCCGGCTATACCGGAAATGTTTTTGATAAACACGCGGATTTAAAAGTTAACGAAACACATTTTGACAACTGGATTTTACATTTTACCAATGTGCTGCACGATTTTTTTGAAGGAGAAAAAGCCACACTTGCCAAACAACGCGCCGAAGTTTTGAAGTTTACTTTTTTGAGTAAAATGAAGAAATAACCCTCCTTTTTTGTCGTTTTTAACCCTCTTTCCTAATAAGCTTTAAAGCCTGTTTTTTAGGCGTATTTTTAGTACTTTTGCACACTTTAAATGAAAAGTGTAAAAGAGCAGATAGACCTCACAAAATTACCCGGGCACATTGCCGTTATTATGGATGGCAACGGGCGTTGGGCAAAAAGCAAAGGGGCTTCTCGTATTTTCGGGCATCAAAATGGGGTAAAATCCGTAAAAGATACTGTGGAAGCCGCGGCCGAATTGGGAATACAATACCTCACCCTCTACGCTTTCAGTACCGAAAACTGGAATCGGCCTGCCGACGAAGTGCAAGCCCTTATGGAATTATTAATTAAAACCATTTACGACGAAACCCCCACACTAAACAAGAATAATATTCGTTTACTGGCCATCGGAGATATAAAAAGCTTACCCGCCAAATGCCAACAGCAATTGGCAGACGCGATGAGAGAAACCGCAAAAAATACACGTTTAAAATTAGTGCTTGCGCTGAGTTATTCTTCTAAATGGGAAATTTTAAATGCCATTAAGCAAATTACGCAGGAAGTAAAAGACGGAAAAATTTCTGCCGATCAAATAAACGAATCTCTTTTCGAAGATCATTTGTCAACCGCCGGTATGCCGCACCCTGAATTAATGATACGCACGAGCGGCGAACATCGCATCAGTAATTTTTTATTGTGGCAATTGGCTTATGCCGAGTTTTATTTTACGGATGTGTTCTGGCCGGATTTTCGCCGGGAAGATTTTTACAAAGCCATTATTTCTTTCCAGCAACGCGAGCGCCGCTTTGGTAAAACGGGCGAGCAGGTAAAACAAGTTTCATAATTTTTTGAAAAAAATAATTTACATACTCATTTTGTTTTTTGCCACGCAATATGCCGGCGCCCAAATTGTAATTGGTGGTGACAGTATCAGTTATGCAAGCCCGAAAGAATACGTTATTGCAAAAACAGAAATAGAGGGAGTTACCACACTCGATGCAAATGTTTTAAAATTAGTGTCGGGATTAGTTGAGGGGGCGCGGGTAAAAGTTCCGGGAGAAAAATTCTCAGACGCGGTAAAAAATTTATGGAGGCAGGGATTTTTTGATGATATACAAATTAACGTTTCAAAAATTGAGGGCGACGCCATTTACCTGAAAGTTGTATTACAGGAAAAACCGCGTATGGGCGGATTGGCCTTCAGGGGAGATATCAAGAAAAAAGAAGCCGAGGATTTTAAAAGCAAAATGCGGTTGTCTATCGGCAAAATTCTTACCGATCAATTATTAAGCAATGTACACAATACGGTAAAAGAATTTTATATGAACAACGGTTACACAAATGCCGTTGTAACTGTAAAAACCGAAGACTCGAAAAAATTACGCGGAAAAAAAGATTTGTATATTATTGTTGACAAAGGCAGCAAAGTAAGGATTAAAAAAGTAGAAATATTCGGTAACGAGGTTATTTCAGGAAACAAACTCCGCCGTAAATTAAAAGACACAAAATCGTATAAGTGGTGGTTATTCCGCGGAGGAAAATACCTGGAAGAGAATTTTGAAAAGGATAAACCAAAAATGTTGGAGAAATATTTAACATTAGGTTATCGTGACGCGCGAATCGCAAAAGACACCACTTATTTTGTAAGTAAGAACCGGGTAAAGATTGATATCACCGTTGAAGAAGGACACAAATATTTTTTCCGCAACATAAACTGGATAGGAAATTCTAAATACCGAAGCGGGCAACTTGACACAATCCTCGGAATTAAAAAAGGAGAAGTTTTTAACCAAACAATTTTAGACCAGAAACTATATATGAACCCGAGCGGGTACGACATCAGCTCACTTTATATGGACGACGGATATTTGTTTTTTCAGTTAACACCCGCCGAAGTTAACGTGGAAAACGATTCGATCGATTTGGAAATAAGAATGTTTGAAGGAAAGCAGGCGATTATTAACCGCGTTACAGTTGTAGGAAATACAAAAACAAACGACCACGTAATTATGCGGGAGATACGCACCCTGCCCGGGCAATTATTCAGGCGCTCGGATGTTCAGCGTACCATGCGCCAGTTGCAACAGTTAGGTTATTTTAATCCCGAAACGATAGTTCCTTCACCTAAACCAAATCCTGCCGACGGAACAGTGGATATTGAATACGCGGTGGAAGAAAAACCGAATGACCAGATTTCTTTATCGGGAGGTTGGGGCGGAGGTCGCATCATTGGTACTCTTGGGGTAACGTTTAATAATTTTTCTGCAAAAAACTTCTTCAAAAAAGAATCGTGGAGCCCGTTGCCGAGTGGAGATGGCCAACGACTAAGTGTCAGCGCGCAAAGTAACGGCGTGTATTATCAGGGTTACAACATTTCTTTTACGGAACCCTATTTGGGCGGAAAAAAACCGCAATCGCTTACAGTGGGCGCTTATTACAACGTACAAAATTTTAACGGACAACCCCGCCACATAACATTTGATGGCGTTCGATCAGTGAACCCCCGCGGTTCGTTTATGACATCGGCCACGGCCACTATGGGTTTTGGAAAGCGTTTAAAATGGCCCGACGATTATTTCCAGATTTACATGGAGCAAACGTATTCGTATTATACGCTGTATCATGCATCGGTATTTTTATTTCAAACCGGTTATGCAAACAATATTAAAACAACTTTTAATATCAGTCGCAACTCCTTACAGGGAAACCCGATTTTCCCTACCGGCGGATCAAACATAAGTTTAACATCAGTGCTTACTCCGCCATGGTCGCTTATAAACGGAAAAGATTATACCACGCTGACCTCTGCGCAGAAATATAAATTTTTGGAATACCAGAAATATAAATTTACCACGCACTGGTATATGCAGCTTACAAATAAAAAAGCACCCGAAGGAAAAGAAGCGCATAATTTAGTTTTACGCGCCAGCTATGGTTTCGGAATTTTAGGAATGTATAATCCGGCGGTAGGTGTTGCGCCGTTTGAACGTTTTTACCTGGGTGGAAGCGGTTTAACAGGTTACTCTCTGGATGGCCGCGAGATTATTGCGCTCAGGGGATACAGCGATAATTCTATTTCGGGCAAAGACGGAAGAGGAAATTGCATTATTTCTAAATATACGCTGGAATTGCGCTATCCGCTTTCATTAAATCCGCAAGCAACAATTTTTGCGTTGGCATTTGCCGAGGCAGGAAATGCAGAGCAGCAATACAAGGATTTTAACCCGTTCAGCGTAAAACGCAGCGCGGGCGTAGGTGTGCGCATATTCTTACCCATGTTTGGTTTATTGGGACTTGATTATGGTTGGGGCTTTGACACCGTTCCGTATAACCCCACAACGGGTAACGGAAAAGGGCAATTCCACTTTACCATCGGAGCTTCTTTAGGAGAGTTGTAAAAAAAATATAAATTTGATACCGATAGTAATCGGGGAGGGCTAAAAAATTAAAACAATTAACATGAAAAAAATCATCTTACTTTTTGCCGCAATAATTTTATCGGCAAACGTTTCGTTGGCGCAAAAAATCGGGTATGTTGATACCGAGTATATTTTAAACCAGATACCCGAGTACAAGGCGGCAAAAGCGGAGTTGGATAAAACTTCGGCCGACTGGCAAAAAGAAATCGAAGTAAAGTATGCCGAGATTGATAAATTATATAAAGCGTATCAGGCCGAGCAAATTTTATTAACGGATGATTTACGCAAAAAACGCGAGAACGAAATTATTAACCGCGAAAAAGAGGCAAAAGATTTGCAAAAGCAACGCTTTGGTGTTGACGGGGATTTATTTAAAAAACGAATGGAGCTTGTAAAACCTATTCAGGATAAAGTTTACACAGCCGTTAAAACAGTTGCCGAAAAAGCAGGGATTGCGATTATTTTTGATAAAGCAAGTGATATGATGATGTTGTATGCCAATCCGAAATACGATAAGAGTGATGATGTGCTGGCGTTTTTAGGCTACACTAAAAAGACCGGGAAATAAATTCGCGTATATATTTTCCGGGGCAGATTCCGTAAAAAATCAGGATAATTTTTTTAATAACGGTTTCATTCCCACTTTCTCCTCAATAATTAAAGGCAGTCTATCAATGGCAACACGTTCTTGTTTCATAGTGTCCCTGTCGCGAATGGTAACGGTATTATCCTTTAATGTTTCCTGGTCAATAGTAATACAATAAGGTGTTCCTATCGCGTCCTGCCTGCGGTAACGTTTGCCGATGTTATCTTTTTCTTCATAAAGACAAGAGTAATCAAACTTCAGCACATCCATAATCTCCCTCGCTTTTTCAGGCATTCCGTCTTTTCCCATTAATGGAAACACGGCAACTTTAACCGGAGCAAGTTGCGGAGGAATTGATAATATCACGCGATCAGAGCCGTCTTCTAACTTTTCTTCTTTTAATGAAGATGAAAGAATCGCTAAAAACATCCGGTCTAAACCAATGGATGTTTCAATTACATACGGAATATAATTCTGATTTAATTCCGGGTCGAAGTATTGTAATTTTTTTCCGCTGTATTGTTCATGGTTGCGCAAATCAAAATCGGTACGACTATGAATTCCCTCCAATTCCTTAAATCCGAAAGGAAATTCAAATTCAATATCGCAGGCGGCATCCGCATAATGAGCCAATTTAATATGATCGTGAAAACGTTTTTTCTTAGCCTCAATTCCTAAAGCGTTGTGCCATTTTAAACGGGTTTCTTTCCAATACTCGTACCATTCCTTCTGTGTACCGGGGCGGATGAAAAATTGCATTTCCATTTGTTCAAACTCGCGCATGCGGAAAATAAACTGGCGCGCCACAATTTCATTACGGAAAGCTTTTCCGGTTTGTGCAATGCCGAAAGGAATTTTCATTCTTCCGGTTTTTTGAACGTTTAAAAAGTTTACAAAAATTCCCTGAGCAGTTTCCGGGCGCAGATAAATGGTGCTTGCCTCTTCGCTTACAGAACCCAACTGAGTTGAAAACATTAAATTAAACTGGCGAACGTCCGTCCAGTTTTTGCTACCGCTAACCGCGCAAACAATTTCGCAGTCAACAATAATTTGTTTTACTTCAGCCAAATTATTTTCGTTAAGCGCGGTTTTAAAACGCAAATTTATTTCATCAATTTTAGTTTGGTACTCCGCTACGCGCGCATTGGTTGAACGAAACATTTTTTCATCAAAATTCTCAAAACGCTTTGCGGCTTTTTCCACTTCTTTTTCAATTTTGCTTTCAATTTTAGCAATATGTTCTTCAATTAAAACATCAGCGCGGTATCTTTTTTTACTATCCTTGTTATCAATTAACGGATCGCTGAAAGCATCTACGTGGCCGCTTGCTTTCCAAGTAGTGGGGTGCATAAAAATAGCGGCATCAATGCCCACAATGTTTTCGTGCAATTGCACCATGCTTTGCCACCAATATTGACGGATATTATTTTTTAACAAAACGCCGTTTTGTCCGTAATCGTAAACAGCGCTCAGGCCATCATAAATTTCACTGCTCTGAAAAATAAATCCGTACTCTTTTGCGTGAGAAATCAGGGTTTTAAATAAATCTTCGGGTTGGCTCATGGGCGCAAAAATACTATTATTTCACAGACCGTTTAAAGTCCGAAACCTAAATTAAAACAGTAACCCGGGGCAACCCTTTAACAATTGGCTACGTCTTTATACGTATTATTTGGAAGAATTACGTCCTGTTGATACAAAAATTATACATTTGCTTCGTCAAAACTCAAACCATGAAAAAACAATTATTTCTTTTTGGTATAATCCTTTTTTTCGGATTTAAAACTCAGCTATTTTCTCAGGCACCATCGGTTGAAGCCTCCAATACACAAGTGTCTTACAAATGGCCCGGTGCCGGCGCGATTTCTATTAGTTGGACAAGGGGTAACGGACAGGCCTGTATGGTAGTTGTCAGAAAAAGCAGTAGTGCCGGATATGTGCCCGCAAGTAACTCAACCAATTATACGGCAAGCGCAAATTATGGCTCCGGCTCAACAGTAAATGGTACCGTTGACAATTATATCGTTTATAAAGGAACATCTAACGGCCTTTATCTTTATGGCTTAACTCCTAATACTACCTACGATGCTTATGTTTATGAATATAATTTGGTTGGCGGAATATATTATTATAACACCAATTATTCTCAAAGCGCTCTTGGTTTTGCTACTATTGCTCCTCAACCGTCTTCCTGCGGTACTGTTTATGGCGCCTACTCAATTACAAATTCTTCGGCCGATGTTTATTGGACCGCGGGTAGTGGTGACGGAAGGCTTATTACTATTGCTCCATCCAGTACTTCTGCCACCAATCCTGCACAAGGATATTACTATTCTCCTTCGGCAACTTATGGAGCCGGGGCTTATGTAGGCGGAGCTTACGCTGTATATGAAGGAACGGGCACTAACGTTAATGTCACTGGTTTAGCAGGAGCAACAAATTACACCGCGTATGATTATGAATACGCAGACGGAAGTTATCCAAACAATACCTATAATTACGACACGCGCAATTACCTTGCTTGTAATACATATACTTTTAATACTACTAATATTCCTCCTACCATAAACGCTGTTTCAAATGATACAGTTTGCCAGGATATAGGTAATTTTTATATCGGCCTTTCGGGGATTACGGACGGCTCATCTAATGAAACGCAAAATGTTACTATTACCGCAACATCAAGTAACCATACTTTAATGAGCGACCCGACGGTTTATTATTCAAGCCCGAATACAACCGGTTATTTATATCCCGCTGCCAATGCAGGCCAATATGGAACAACGGTTATCACCCTTACTGTTGACGACGGGTGGAGTGTAAATAATATAACCACCACCACATTTACCATAGTTGTATTGCCCACACCGGGAGCGCCGGGAGCTATCGTCGGAAATGCAACAATATGCGGAGGCCTGGGCACGCAAACATACAGTATTGCTCCTACCGCAAATACTACCGTATATAACTGGATAATGCCAACCGGGTTTACCATAACCAGCGCGACAAACACAAACGTTATTACTGTTTCAACAACAACAGCTACTACCTCAGGGACTATAATAGTTTACTCAAGCAATAACAGCGGATGCGGAAACAGCCCATCGAGTTCAATTAATGTGCAAGTGGATGCACAGCCCGCAGATCCTTATGCGGGTCCCGATCAACCACTTGTTTGCGGATCGAGTGCAGCTTTAAGTGCCACAGCTGTAAGCAATCCGGATGCAGGCGTTTGGAGTTGGTATAGCGGAACACCGGTGCCCTCAATTGGAACCGCAACTGTAAACAGTACTTCAATTTCGGGGTTAACAGGCCCGAACAATGTTTATAAATATATTTGGACGGTTACGAGAGCGGGAAGTTCTTGCCCCGCAAAAACAGATACGGTTGTTATTACCACAGACTGGAACAACGCCGCCTGTCAACCTGCCGCCGCTTTTTCTTACGGACCAACCAGTGATGCGGGAAATACAAAAGTATGTGTAAACACACAGGTTAATTTTACAGATCTTTCTGTCAGCGCAAATTCATGGAGCTGGAATTTTAATTATCCGAGCGGTACAGGAACGTACACATCCTCTGTACAGAGCCCCGCCTTTACTTATACAGCTATTGGAACTTACACCGTTCATTTACAAATACACAGTAATGCAACGGGTTTAAATTATTCTACCAGCCAGGTAATCGATGTTATTGGTGCGCCGGCAACTCCGGGGATGATTTTTGGAACAACCAACAATATTTGCGCAGGCAGTTCCAGTCAATATGTTTATTCAATATCCGGTGTTACAGATGCAACAGGTTATAACTGGACTATTCCTACAAACGCACACATTAACGCCTATCCTTCTCAAACATCCATAGCTGTTTCTTATTATAACCACGCGCAAAGCGGAAACGTTACTGTTTCTGCAAAAAATTCGTGTGGTACAAGTGGTACATCTACCTTAGCGGTTACGGTAAGTCCATTGCCTTATTCAAGCGGGAATGTCATTGCAGGCCCTGCAACCGTTTGTCAGGCACAAAACGGTGTTACTTATACAATAAGCCCTGCAATAAGCGGTGCGACGTCTTATGTATGGACTGATTTAAACGGAACACAAACTACAACAACCAACACTTTTAGCATGAACATTGGGCCTAATGCAAATAGCGGACAAATTTCTGTAATGGGTTCTAATGCCTGCGGAACCGGAGATACAGTCGTTTTAAATATTACTGTAAATCATCTGCCCGGGCACGCGATGAACACAATGGGGGTAAGCAATATTAATCTTTGTCCTAATCCCGGAAACGTAAAGTATACCACTACCGCGATAACGAATGCGTCAAACTATCACTGGTCTTTGCCAACCGGCGTTTCAATAGTTGGTGGAAATAATAAGGACACCATCATTGTACATTATGCAAGCTCTACGTTGGGAGGAAGCCATGAGATTATTGTGTACGGCTCTAACAGTTGCGGCAACGGAAGTAAAGACAGTGTGGCGGTGCAGGTAAAAGCTCCGCTATCACCTCAAATTTGTATGGTAACCGTTGATGACTCAAGTACGCATAATATAATTTATTGGGATAAAACAAACATTACGGGAGCTGATAGTTTCAGAATTTATCGCGAAGATGTAACGAATATTTATCATCAGATCGGAACCGTAAACTACCACTCACTAAGCGAGTTTCATGACTACGACCCGGTTGCCAATCCGAACGTAACAACCAAGCGTTACAAAATTTCTTCGATCGACAGTTGCGGAATTGAAAGTGCGCAAAGCCCCTACCACAACACAATTTATATTACCAGCAACGGAAGCGGGCAATTCAGCTGGGTGGATTTATATACCATTCAGAACGGGCCTAACCCCGTAAACAATTATGTTTTAATGGTGGATTCTTTGAATAACGGAAACTGGGTTCAAAGAGCGTCAACCGCCGGCACACAACACGTTCTTAATGATATTTATTACAGCCATTATTCTACGGTTGCCAATTGGCATGTAGAAACTGTTTGGAATATCAGTTGCACAGCCAGTTCGCGTCAAATAGCGGGAACTCAGGCAGCTGTTATTAAATCAAAATCAAACATTATTAATAACAGGCAAATCGGAATTAAAAACAATGGCCCGGACGGGATCCTTGCTATATACCCGAATCCTACGAACGGAAATATTAATTTAAATTTTGCGGGCACAAGTGGCAAAGCAATTATAAAAATAACAAATATGTTAGGGCAGGAAGTATATAATCAAACAATCGCAAACGTTACTGGCATATACGTGGTTGATTTAGGTGCTAACGAAAGCGGCACGTTTATTATACAGGTTATAACAAACAAAGGCGTAAGTACACAAAAAATTATTAAGCAATAAATTTTTTATTTATTTTAAAAGCTCCGTCATTTTGGCGGAGCTTTATTATTTAAGAAACTACAAAACGATAACCCCTGCCGTGCAGGTTTATAATTTCTACAGAAGAATCTTCTTTTAAGTATTTGCGGATTTTAGTAATGTACACATCCATACTGCGCCCGTTAAAATAATCGTCGTTGCCCCAAATATTTTTTAAAGCAAGCTCGCGCGGCAACACGCTGTTTTTATATTGGCAAAGTAAACGAAGCAATTCGGTTTCTTTTGGGGATAACTGATGTTCTCCTTTCGGGCCCTTGAGCGAGCGCAGGTTTGTGTACAGTGTGTATTTACCGATTTTAAATTCTTCTGCAATTTCCTGCTGAGGTAAATTAGACGCACGTTTTAGAATAGCATTGATTTTAAAAATCAGTAATTCCGAATCGAAAGGCTTTAAAATATAATCGTCGGCACCGCATTTGTAACCGGTTAAAATATCTTCGCGTAAGGATTTTGCAGTAAGAAACAAAAAAGGAATGTGATTGTTGATTTGTTTTATTTCATTGGCAAGTTCAAAGCCGTTCATATCAGGCATCATCACATCCAGCAGGCAAATGTTGTATTTGTTTTTAGAAAAACCTTTAAACGCCTCTATCCCGTTTTTAAACCAATCTACATCAAAACTATTCATTTCTAAATAATTTTTTAGCAGCTCACCAAGACTGAGGTCATCTTCCGCTAAAAGTATTTTTGCTTCAGGCTTCGGCATTAATTTCAATGGTAATTTTGGTTCCTTTATTTAATTCCGACTCGGCGGTAATAATTCCTTTATGCGCATCGATAATATTTTTTACAAAACTTAACCCCAGGCCAAAACCCTGTGTGTTTGATTGTTTGTAATAATCCGAACGGAAAAATTTCTCGAATATATGGGGTAAATCTTTTGCGGCAATACCAATACCGTTGTCGCTAAACTCTATTTTTACTTTATTACCCGCTGATGAAACCGAAATAATAATTTCCGGATTTTCTCCCGAAAATTTTAAAGCGTTATCAATTAAATTGGAAAAAACTTTTTGCCATTGAATTTCATCTCCGCTAATGAGAATTTTATCCGAAGAGAAATTTGTTGTAATCTCAGCGTTTAAAACTTCTGTTTGCGGCTGAAACAATTCAATCTGCGTTTTTATAGTTTCAACAATATTAAAGAGCGCGCGCGGCCGGTTGATATTTTCTTCTAGCAAAGCATTTTGCAATACATCATTTACTTCTTTACTCAATCGCAAACTTTGCTTTTTAATTGTCCCGGCAACTTTATGAATTTGTTCAGAATTCATCTGCCCCGTTTTTTCCATCAGCATATCGGCACCTAATGAAATTCCTGCAAGCGGGGTTTTAAATTCGTGCGACATATGATTGATAAAATCATTTTTCATCTCCAGCATTTTTTTGTGGCGAACCAACATGCGGATACTGTAAATAAAAAGAATCAGAATAGTAATTGTAAAGAAAATCGAAAGTAAAAACACCCACCACACATCACTTCTTATATGCGCTTCTTTTCCCGGCAAATTAACAGAGAGTAAAACACTTCTTCCAAATAGGTCGTTCGGGTAAAGATTTATTTTATAAGAATTGAGCGTATCCTTAAACTCAACACTCTTAAAAATAAAACCTGAATCTTTTTTTACTAGCGCAAAACCAAAAGTTTTCGGTAATTTGTTCTGTTCAAGTTGCCCGGTAATAATCTTTTGAATTTCTTTCGGGCTTACAGATACAGAATCAGGATCTTTCAGGCTCATCATTTTTTCCATAATAACCTCAACCTGTTCCTGCTTATCCTCTGGAGTAATAATTTCTATCTGTGGCGGAACCGACGGCAAGCCATTCATTTGAACCGAGTCCGGGACGATGATTCCTGTTACCACACTGCTTTGCACTGTTTTTTTTCCGTTGTGATGTTTCTCTACCCGTACAATGGTCTGCGGCTCTTTGCCCGATTCGGAGTTAACGCTTATACTGTTACTATTGTTGTTGCCGTTATCCGTTTTAAAGCTGTAACTATTTTGGTTTTTTCGTTTCTTAAGTAATCTCTTTGTTTTTTTTAGCAGACTATCGGTTTCCAGTTGGTGATTAATAAAAACAAAATTCTCTTTTTGTTCTGTTTGTCTCACGACACCTTCCAGGGAGCGATAAACCGCCGAATCGAAAGCCTGTTCATTAAGGCGCAGAGCACGCTTTATCCACCACGCCTGGATAAGAATGATACCTATCAGCATTAAGCTGAAAAGCGCGGTAATTAGTATAACCGATTTGTTCTTCACGTTACGAATTTACGCTATATAAGCACTGTTTTACTCCACTTTAACTTTTCTTTAACAGGCTTTAACCGTACATTAACTATAATGCCCCGTTACCCGCCATACTTTTGTATCAACAAATAAAACCAAAAAATGAAAAAACTATTTACCAGCGCATTCATAATAGCAACAATAGCTTTAGGGGCGCAAAATCAAAAAATGAAAAAAGCCTGCATTAAAATGGAAAGCGATGATAACGGAAAAGTTGTGAAAATCGACACCTGTGTTACTGCCGCTACCGATGAAGAATTGCAGCAAAAACTAAGTGCTCTCGGATTGGGATCAGGTAACTTGCCCGAAATACCTGAAATTAATATTCAGATTGATTCGTTACCGGGTGACGGAAATGAAGTTACCATGACTAAAGTAATTGTTGTCGATGACGGTGAAGCGGGAAGTAAAAAATCAGGTAAGGCAAAAAAAATGAAAGTATCCGGTTCTACCGGTAAAGACGGAGAAACTGAAATGATAGTAATGGATGGAGAAGGAAAAATAATTACTTCGGATACAAAGGGCAGAGAAAAAGTGGTGGTTAAACATTTAAAACCCGGGGATAAAATGGATCCTGAAATTGAAAAAATTATAAAGGAGAATGGATTCAATTATGAGTTCAGCACAGAAGACGGAAAAGCCACCGCGCATAAAATCGTTATAAAAAACAGCGATAACAAAAACGGCAAGCAAAGCAACGATGTAAAAGTTTATGTGTTCAGTAAGGTGGAAGTAAAAACTCTTTCGGATGCGGATAAAAAACAATTGCCCGCTGATGCTTCAAAAGAAATCCAAAACGCAAAACCTTTTGATAATTTAACTGTAGCGCCAAATCCTACTGAAGATGCCTGCACCATTACTTATAAATCAAACAGCAAAGAACCGCTGCAGATAAAAGTTTATAATATGGAAGGTAAAACGGTTTTAACCGAAAGCGACACTAGTGTTGGTGAGCAGGTAACCAAAACCATTTCGCTTAAGGAATTGGGTAAAGGAGTTTATTTTGTGCACATCACACAAGGCAAGAATTCGGAAGTACGTAAAGTAATCGTTAAGTAAAACAAACAACAAAAAGGGCATTCATAAAGGTGCCCTTTATTTTTTTATTTGTCTGTAACTTTTGTACACCTTTGTTCGTTATACTCTTAAACGTACATTATGTTTTTAATTAACGAAGAAGGAAATTTGTACAGTGCCCCGGCCTGGGTAGAAAAAATACAGGGACTGATTCAGGAAGGGTATTATAAAAAATTAAGTTTGATTGAACTTTCTAAAGAGGCGGGAGTACACCCGGCGCACCTTTCGAGGCAGTTCCCGAAGTATTTCCGTGTTACGCTTCACTATTATGTGAGCCGGGTAAAAATAGAGAAAGCAACACAGCTACTAAGAGAAAAAAAATACGCTTTGTATGAAATAGCAAAGCAGTGCGGATTCTCCGATCCCAGTCATTTTAACCGCTGTTTCCGAAAAATTACGGGATTAAATCCCTCAGCATACAGGAAAATGATTTCAGGGATTGTTTAAATACAGGGGCCGTTAGTTTAGTTGACTTAAGAACCGGAACCCACAAGGCATTTGAAATTTTTCCAGGTGCCTTTTATTTTTTCTGGTGGAATAATGTTTCCCGCACAGTCAACGTATAATCCTTCTTTATTTCGTTTAATAATAAACGCGGCACCCAGGTTAATTTGCTCAATAATTTTTTGTTTCAATTCTTCAATCGTGTTTTTGTTGAAATTTTTTCCAAGAGAAAAACCAAGTTCGTTGTTTTTCAAATCCATTACAGATGAAACAGAATCAGGTATTTCACCCTCTTCTGTTTTACTTTTTAAGAACTGAAGGTAATTCCCCTTTTCATGTGCCTTTCCGAGCTTGCGTAATTTTTTTACAGAAACAAATCGGGAAAAGTAAGCCATGGCAAAAGTGTGACGAAAGGCATCCAGTTTTCCACCATTGGCAAATTCATCTAATAGTTTTTTACTTTTTACTTCTTCATAAACAGTAAACATTTCTTTCTGATGCTTTTTTATTCTTAAAGAAGCAAAAGGATGAAAAAATGCCCAGCGTTTTTCGTATTTACTTAATGAGGAAAAAGTTTTTATTTGGGAAAACCCGGTATTACCAATAATAAAAATGAATATAACCGCCAGTAATCTCATTTTAATTTTACTTATCATGCAACACCAAGGAATCAGTGAAATCCGCGTAATCTGTGGCTACAACCTTTGTGATACTTTTTTTACCATCTCATTCTTCCAGGAAGCAAATGTTCCTTCAATAATTTTTTTGCGCGCCTCTCCAACCAACCATAAATAAAAATGCAAATTGTGTAAACTCGCAATTTGCGCGCCCAGAATTTCTTCACAATGCATCAGGTGACGCAAATAAGCTTTTGAATATTGCCGGTCCGCAAAACAATCACTTTCCGCATCAATTGCCGAAAAATTATTTTTCCATTTTTCGTTCTTAATATTAATAATACCGTTACGTGTAAAAAGTAAACCATGCCTTGCGTTACGCGTAGGCATTACGCAATCAAACATATCAATTCCCAATGCAATGCACTCTAAAATATTTGCGGGAGTACCAACGCCCATTAAATAACGGGGTTTGTCTTTGGGTAAAATGCCGCAAACCAAATCCGTCATTTCGTACATCATCTCAGAGGGCTCTCCAACAGATAATCCCCCGATAGCATTTCCGTCTAAATTTTTAGAAGCAATATACTCGGCAGACTGTTTCCGTAAATCTTTATAAATACTTCCCTGCACAATGGGTAAAAGAGTTTGCTCGTATCCGTATTTATTCGGAGTAGAATTAAAACGCGCAATACAGCGATCCAACCAGCGGTGCGTCATATGCATAGAATCACGCGCGTATTTTTCTTCGCAAGGGTAGGGCGTGCATTCGTCAAAAGCCATCATAAAATCAGCCCCAATGCAGCGCTCGATGTCCATCACACTTTCGGGAGTAAATAAATGTGAAGAACCATCAATATGTGATTTAAAAAGAGCCCCCTCTTCAGTAATTTTTCTTTGTTGCGCTAATGAAAAAACCTGGTATCCGCCGCTATCGGTTAAAATCGGTTTATCCCAACCGTTGAATTTATGTAAACCCCCTACTTGCTCTAAAACGGAAATTCCGGGACGTAAATACAAATGATACGTATTACCTAAAATAATTTGCGCCTTAATGTCTTCTTTCAATTCACGTTGATGCACAGCCTTAACGGTTCCCGCTGTTCCTACCGGCATAAAAATTGGCGTTTCAATTTTTCCATGCGCGGTTTCAATTTCACCGGCGCGCGCGTTAGAAGACGGATCGTTATGTTGTAAGATGAATTTCATAAGTTTCTGCCACAGATTATACGGATGGCGCAGGAAAATTTTTTAAAGTGATTATAAATATATCCGGTTGTTTCAACATAATCTGTGTTATCTACGCAATCTGTGGTTTTGTATTTAAGGTTTAAACCTTTCTATAGTTTGTAAATTAAATTCTTCCAGCGAGTTTAAAATTAAATCGGCAATGGTAAATTTCGGATTTCCGTAGTTATGCGGCTCGGGTACCGCAATGACTTTCATGCCTGCTGCTTTTGCGGAAATAATTCCGTTTACCGAATCTTCAATCACCACACATTGATTCGGAAATACACCCAAAGATTTTGCCGAAAGCAAAAACACTTCAGGGTGCGGTTTGCCGTATAGCAAATCTTCAGCCGACTGCGTATGATGAAAAAAAGAGTTTACGTTTAAAGTAGTCAGAACACAATCCACCAGATTTTTAGACGAAGAAGTGGCGAGCCCTATTTTTTTATTTTCTTTTTTAAAAAGATCAATCGTTTTCATAAATCCCGGCATTGCTTTTCCTTCGTTTCGTATCAACCCGCAAAGCTCTTCTTCAATATTTTGTTCAACTTTCAGTTCATTATCGGTAAAGGGGTGTTTTTTGTTCCAGATTTTTATCACTTCGTCAATGCGCATTCCGGTAGTTTGTGCACAATCAATTTCGCTTACCGGCAATCCGTCAGTATTAAATACTTTTACCATTGCCCTTCGCCAAAGGGGCTCTGAGTCGATGATAACTCCGTCCATATCAAATACAAAGGCTTCAGGCATTGTTAATTACTTTGTTTAATTCTTGCAAAGTTAATACAATTAGCCGAGCCCCGCCCTTGTAACTTTGTGCAAATGCCCGAAATTAATCTTCATAGTATTTCATTCTGGATTGTGGTCTTTTTTGCCCTTGTTTGTTTGTATCAAATGGGCGTGTATTTGTTTGTTTACGGCAAAGTTGCTTTTTATAAAGAGTCTACAAAAACGAATACTAATTTTCCTCCGGTATCTGTAATAATTTGTGCTAAGAATGAAGCGGATAATCTCACTGAATACCTCCCAAAAATTTTATCGCAGGAATATCCCGAGTTTGAAGTGGTTGTGGTAAACGATTGCAGCTGGGATAATACCGAAGATGTTTTGCGCGAATACGGGAAAGTTTTCCCGAACCTGAAAACCATTCTCATAAAAGAAGACGAATATTATAAGCACGGAAAAAAATTCGCGCTGATGGTGGGGATAAAAGGAACTAAATATGAACATATCTTGTTTACTGACGGCGATTGTTACCCCATAAGCAATCATTGGATAAAGGAAATGATGGGAGGATATGTTTCCGGAAAAGAAATAGTCATTGGCTATGGCCCCTATAAAAAAGAAAAAACTTTTTTAAACAAACTTATACGTTTTGATACATTTATGATTGGCCTGCAATACCTCTCGGCAGGAATTTCCAACAAAGCATACATGGGTGTGGGGAGAAATTTGTCTTACAAAAAAGAATTGTTTTTTAAAAACAAAGGTTTTGCGACGCACTATCATATAAATTCCGGCGATGATGATTTGTTCGTTAATCAGGCAGCAAATGCAAATAACACTTCGGTGATACTCAATAAAGAAAGTTTTACTTATTCGATTCCCGCAAAAACTTTTACGGAGTGGAACCGGCAAAAAGCGCGGCATTTAAGCACGGCCGGACTTTATACTTCGTCTTCTAAAAACAGGTTGATGTTTTTACACGGGGCCAACTATCTCTTCTGGATTTTAGCCATTCTTGCTTTTACCCGGGTGGATTGGATTATATTAACCGGTTCTTTGTTCCTTCTGAAAAATATCGTACAGGTTATTGCGTTATATAAAGGCGGAGAAAAGCTCGACGAAAAAGATTTAACCGCGGGATTTTTGTTGTTTGAATTTTTATTGCTATTCTTATACCCTGCATGGCACCTTAACCGGGCGCTGTTCAAATCAAGCAAATGGAAGAAGTAGAAGATAACAGCCATTTTTCATTTAAAGCTTTATACGACATAAAGTTGGTTGAGCGTGCTATGAACAAGGGCGATCAAAAAGCTTTTGCCGAGTTAATGAAGCGTTACTGGGAGCCCGTGTATTTTATGCTGAACCGCATGGTGATGAACAAAGACGATGCCGAGGATTTAACCATTGAAGCATTCGGTAAAGCATTTAAAAATTTACAACAATACTCTCCTCAATACGCATTCAGCACTTGGCTTTTTAAAATTGCATCCAACAACGCGATAGATTACCTGCGTAAAAAGAAAATGGAAAACCTTACTTCTTTAGACAGGTCGGTTGACCGTGACGGGGGAGAGGAATTGAATCAGCAAATCAAAGGGCATGGTTTAACTCCTGAGGAAACTATTATTAAAAAACAGGATGCCGATAAAGTACACGAAGTAATTGATAAACTGAAACCGCGCTACAAAGAAATTGTAGAAATGTTTTACATGGAGCAATTAAGCGTGGAAGAAATTTCTAAACGATTGGATTTACCTGTTGCCACTATAAAAACACGTTTGTTTCGCGCCCGCGATTTACTGCAGCAGGTGCTTTCCAGAAAGACTGACTGATGCAGGGCGCAGAAATAATTTTTTCTTATTTCCCGGATTTAAGCGAATTGCAAAAAAAGCAATTCTCGCAATTGTATAATTTATATAAGGAGTGGAACGAAAAAATAAATGTTGTTTCGCGAAAGGATATTGAGCATTTGTATGTGCATCACGTTTTGCATTCGCTGGGCATTGCCAAAGTTGTTTCGTTTAAGACCGGCACAAAAATTCTGGATGTAGGAACGGGTGGGGGGTTTCCCGGAATTCCGTTGGCAATTATGTTCCCTGAATGTAAATTTCATTTAGTGGATTCCATCGGAAAAAAAATTACTGTGGTAAATGGTGTAGCAGAATCTTTAGGATTAAAAAATGTAAATGCTCAACAAATACGCGCCGAAGAATTAAGAGTGAAATATGATTTTGTAGTGAGTCGCGCTGTAACAGACTTAAGTGTTTTTGTGAAATGGGTAGAGGAAAAGTTTGCCAAACAAACTATTTTTAATGAACTCTCTAACGGAATTTTGTGTTTAAAGGGTGGTGATTTAACCGAAGAATTAAAACCCTTTAAAAAAGAAATAGCAATTTTTGAACTGAAGCATTTTTTTAAAGAAGAATTTTTTGAGACGAAGAAAGTTGTTTACTTGCCGGTTTAATGGCGCTGTTTCCCTTTTATTTTCGGGAATACAATTATAAGCCCTAACAACACAAAAATGAGTCCGCAAAAAATTAATCCGTAACCATCCATAGAAGCAGACCCATACGGCTCACCATGTCCTGATATACTGACGCCGAATGCCCTTATGTCTTTTTTTATATAATAAATTCCCGCAATGCAGACGGCGACTCCCATTAAAATCAAAATTACACCAAACGGATTAGTGCCTCCGGGTTTTTTATCCCGCCATAATTTTCTGATAGGGGTTCGCTTCTTCATGAACTAACCCGAAGTTTTAAGAAATTATTCTTTCTTCCCGTCGCTTCGTTTTTTCTCCCACATATTCAGCAGTTCTGTAAAAAGAGAAAAACCAAGAGCGACATAAATATAACTTTTCGGAATCTCAAAGCCTGTAAATACAAATAACGATTCCGACAAAAGGATAAGGGCAATTACCAATAAAAATGCCAGTGCCAACATTTTAATTCTGGGGTTACGATTAATAAAAGTAGATACTGCGCCCGAAGATAAAATCATAATGAGCATTGCAATAATAACGGCACTGCTCATAATCAGGGGATTTTTAGAAACGACAACCGCGGTAAGAATAGAATCGAAAGAAAAAACAATATCAATCAATACAATTTGTAAAATAATGCTGCCTATACTTACGCGTTTTACCCTGGGGCCTTTTTCATTTTCAATACCATTAATTTTTTCCCAAATCTCTCCCCATGTTTTATATAATAAGAAAATACCACCGGCAAAAAAGATTAAATCACGCAGGGAGATAGGATATTTACCCAGGTTAAATATTGCGTCATTATTATTTGAAAGATAGCTGAGTGTAAACAAAAGTGCCACACGTATAAACACAGCAAGTATTAAGCCGGTTGTGCGCGCCTGCCCCTTTTGATTATTGGGTAATTTGTCAGCAATAATGGCAATGAAAATGATATTATCTATTCCTAAAACAACTTCAAGTAGCGATAAAGTAAGTAAACTAATCAGCCCTTCTGCCGAAAATAAGTTGGAAAGCATTGTCGAAAAGTCCATAAAGGCCCTGTTTTTACAAAAATACAATTTTTAATGGCCTACTAATTAAATTTTTTTGTATTGATATTCAATAAATTAAAATAAATTTTAATACTATGTGTTGCATAATACTAAATAAAGCATTTATCTTTGTATCACAAATTAGCTGATTATACAGAATACTTAAATAAACAGGCAGAGTAGTAAAAGAGCTACTCGGCCATAAAAAAAGAAAAATGAAAACAAAATTTAAAACCATAGCCCTGACAGCCATTCTAAACCTCGGTTTTTTATGGGTAAGCACGGCAGGTACACCAAAAAGCGATAACTCATGCGCTGTGCGCCAAAAAATTCAACATGCGGTTTCTTTACCGGGCGAATTAAAAAATCCGGGCTACTCGCAAAAAGTAAAAGTATCCTTTGTGCTTGATGTTAATGGTAAAGTAAAAGAAGTGGCGGCAAACACAAAAAACCCAATGCTTAAACAAACATTAGAAAATCAATTCAAACAAATTGTGTTGAGCGAGCTGCAGGCGGGGACTTATAATGTTGAATTAAATTTTAATGTTTACTAAAAACCTTTTCAAGATGAATACAGAAAACACAAAAGCGCAGATGAGAAAAGGAGTGTTGGAGCTTTGCATCCTTTCCATCCTGGTGAACGGAGATGCATATCCCACCGAAATCATAGATAAGCTAAAGGAAACAAAGTTGGTAGTTGTTGAGGGAACTTTATATCCTTTGCTTACCCGCTTAAAAAACACCGGCCTCTTAAGTTACCGCTGGGAAGAATCTACCTCCGGCCCACCCCGTAAATATTACAGGCTTACCGAAGAGGGCGAAAAGTTTTTAATCGAACTTCAGCAATCCTGGTACGAACTTGTAGACGCGGTAAATAAAACCATTAATCATTCAGCAACACAACAATAAAAAAACAAAAGTCATGAATAAGACACTAACCATAAATATAAGCGGCATAGTTTTCAATATTGAAGAGGATGCTTATGAAACGCTTAAAAATTATTTGGGCAAAATAAAAAGGCATTTTCAGAACGAAGAAGGCAACGAAGAAATTGTAGCTGACATCGAGGGACGTTTGGCCGAATTGCTGAAAGCAAAAATGCATGCCGGTAAGCAGGTATTACTGATGGCAGATATTAACGATGCCATTTCGGTAATGGGACAACCGGAAGACTTTGCCGATAATGGTTCGGAAGAAAATAAAAAAGAAGAAAGTCATTCTTCTTCTCACCAGAATTACTATGCAAACAAACGCCGCCGCGTGTTCCGCGACCCGGATAGTAAAATATTAGGCGGTGTATGTTCGGGAATAGGAAACTATTTTGATATAGACCCGCTATGGATTCGTCTTGCACTGGTTGTGATGTTCTTTGGTTTTGGAAGTGGCTTTCTGTTATATATTATCCTTTGGATAATAATTCCTGAAGCAAAAACCACTGCCGAGAAATTAGAAATGCGTGGTGAACCTGTGGATGTAAACACTATCAGCAAAACGATTAAAGACGAAGCGGAGAATATTAAAAACAAAGCGAAAGACTTCGGCACAAACGTAAAAACACAATTTACAAACAAAGACAATACAAGCAAGTTTGTGGATCTGCTTCGCCAGATTTTCGGAACTATTTTCAATATCATAGGTAAAATAATAGGGGTATTCTTTGTATTCTTCGGAATCGTAGTTTTTGTAGGACTTTTATCCGTATTACTTGGTTTCGGAAAAGTGGATAATCTGACTACACATGAATTTATAAATTCTTTTGCCGGTGCCGACTTCCCTGTATTCTGGGCTAAAACCGCACTTGCACTTGCTATCGGAATTCCATTTGTGATGTTAGTTTATAAAGGAATGAAAATGCTGTTGGGAATAAAATACCACAACCGTTGGATTAACATTGGCGCAGGAGTGTTATGGGTTGTCGGGCTTATTCTTGGATTCTGCATTGCTGTTGAATTCGGAAAACAATTTTCGCAGGACGCGGTTTTAAAACAGCAAGTGGACGCGCATTGGCCCGCAAAGGATACATTATACCTGAAAGCAAACAACAATTATGCAACAGTTGAAACGGATATTGATTTCAGTATGGATAACAACCGGTGGTATATCAATACGCAAAAAAATGTTTCTACCTGGTGGGGCAGGCCAAGAGTAAGAATTATTACTTCTGAAAACGACAGTCTTTATGTTTTCATGATAAAAAGTTCTGACGGTTCCGAAAAAGCAGAGGCCGCACAACGCGCCAAAAATATCAGCTATCAATTAAATCAAAAAGACTCTCTGTTACTGGTAGATAAATATTATTCTTTTCCCGGTATTGATAAATTCCGCAACCAGGAAATTGAAGTGTTGATAAAGTTACCGCGTAACAAAGTTATTTATCTCGATAACAGCATGAAATATTTGTTGTATGATGTGGATAATACCAATGAAATTTTTGACCAGGAGATGATTGGCAAATACTGGAAGATGACAGAAAACGGCTTAACCTGTTTAAATTGTCCCAGGGTGGAAATTACACATTCAAAGGGAAAAAACTCAAGAGTGAAAATAGATGAACATGGTATAGAAGTAAATTCTTCAGACGCACATGTTAAAATTGATGAAGAGGGAATTAAGATTAAATCCAAAAATAAAAAGGAAAGCAAAGAAGAAGAATAGTTTTTAAAAGAAAAATAAAGTGGGGCTGATTGGTGTGTTTAATGATTAGGAGAGAAAAGGTCTTGCTTCGGCGGGGCTTTTTCTTTATATCTCCGCCACAAGCGTTTTCATTATCAAAGTCATCTTGGGCTCTTGCTGCGCGGCAACACGCTGCACGTCTTCATGAGTGGTTTCAATAATTTTTCCGGGTACGCCTAAATCTGTGCAAATGCTGATGGCAAAACAAGGAATGTTCATGTGCCTTGCCACAATTACTTCGGGCACGGTACTCATTCCCACCGCGTCGCCGCCAATAATACGAACGTATTTATATTCGGCAGGAGTTTCAAGCGTAGGGCCGGTCAACCCTACATATACTCCTTCAGAAACTTTTATGTTATTTCTTTTGGCAATGTCTTTTGCTTTTGAAATTAATTTTTTGTCATAAGTATCGCTCATGTCCGGAAAGCGCGGGCCCAGTTCGTCAATATTTTTTCCGATAAGAGGATTGGGAAATAAATTAATGTGATCGTTAATTATCATAATCTCGCCAATTTCAAAATCGGGGTTCATCCCTCCGCTTGCGTTAGAAAGAAATAAAGTTTTTATTCCTAAAAATTTCATTACGCGTACAGGGAAAGTTACCTGCTGCATGTTATAGCCCTCGTAATAATGAAAACGCCCCTGCATGGCCACCACTTTTTTTCCGCTCAGTGTTCCGAAAATTAATTTTCCACTGTGGCCATCAACAGTGCTTACCGGAAAATTGGGAATATTCTCATAAGGCAACGCGTGCTCAATTTTAATTTCGTTTACCAATCCGCCCAGGCCGGTGCCTAAAATAATTCCGATTTCAGGTGTAAAGCCGTTGGTTTGCTTACGTATATTTTCGGTGGTAGATTTTATTTCTGTTAACATAGCTTAATATTTTTTCGTTGAATTCGTCCGACTTGGTTTTAAAATCAACTTCAATCGGGAGCACAAAAATAGACAAGTCTTTTAATTGAGCACTATATGTGCGTAAACGCATAGCATCTTTTTCCGTAGTAATAATGATTTTGTTATCGCTCTCAATGGTTTTATACAGGCTTATAATTTCAGTAATATCAGCCGGAGTAAAGTTGTGGTGGTCGGGGTAAGCCTTATGCGTTAAATCATCGGCATACTCTTTTATAAAAGTAAGCATAGTGCTTGGGTTAGCGATACCCGTTAACAACAATACTTTGTAGCGGAATAATTTTTGCGGAGCATTTATAATATTGTCTTTGTCGGATATGTTATAAAGGTTCCCGTATTTTAAATAGGAAAAAAACAGGTATTGATAAGGGCGCGGGTTTATTTCTTTCATCACACCCTTCAGGTCGATGGCAGTAGCGTATTCAGGGGTTTTCGTAACAACAATAATATCGGCGCGCATGTAACCTTTTATATTCTCGCGCAATCGTCCGGCTGGTAGCATTACATCGTTGTAATAAGGGTTGTCGTACTCGGTAAGTAAAAGAGTTAACCCGCATTTTATTTTGCGGTGCTGAAAAGCGTCATCCAACACAATCACATCCGTTGCTGAATTTTGCTCAAGTATTTTTTTTACGCCTTTTACCCGGTTTTCGTTTACGGTGACCAATGTGTGCGGAAATTTATTTTTTATCTGCAAAGGCTCATCCCCGCTGTTTTCGGGAATGGAATCTTCCAGTACTTCGTAATAGCCTGTGGTTTTACGGCCGTATCCGCGACTGAGTGAGGCGGCCTGATATTCATCGCCCAGTAATTTTAAAAGATATTCGGTATGCGGCGTTTTTCCGGCTCCGCCCGCGCAAAGGTTACCTATGCAAATCGTTTTAACTTCATCAAAGGAAGTGGGTTTTAAAAAATGCGAGTCGTATAAAAAATTACGCAGCCAGGTTATAAAGCCATATACCAACGAAAAAGGCCAAAGCAGTATGCGCAGAAATTCTTTCAAAATAATATCCCATAAACATAAAAAATTATTTTAATTTTAGCATCCTTTTCCAATAATATAATCATGAATAAAGAAAATCCCGAAGAAAACCCTGCACCCGAAGAAAAAAGCGAAATACCTTTTAACGAAACAGAATTTAATACTATTATAGTGGGAAAGGAAGGCGGGGAATCTCCCCTGAATGATGATAATTTTGTAAAAACCCTTCTTAATTTACTCGACTCGGGAAATACTGAAGATAAAGACAGTGCTCTTGATTTATTGAAAAAAGAGAACGCGGTAATCTACTTAATTGAGGCTATTAAAGCTATGCAAAACAACGATAAAAAGGCAGTTTTGTTAGCGGCCTGCTGGGAAACGGGGCTGAGTTTTAAGGGCCATCACGATTTTTTCATAGAGCATGCCCTGCATGTAAATCCCCTTATTTCATTGGAGGCAATTACGGTTTTAGACAGCAATTTACCCGATATTCCGAAAGAAGAAACACAAGCCCTCATTGATAAACTGGCCGCTGCTATAGCTAAAAACCACGATAATTCGGCTTTGCTGGAAGATCTGAAAACGGCCCTGGAAGGGCATCTTAACGGAGAATAAAATGTTCCTTTTTAGAGGGGTAAGAAAGGATTCTTGGACTAAAATTAGTAGATTTGTTCCCCTTTGAAAATGGAATTAAGCGATAAGATAAAATCAGTCATCCGGGATATTCCCGATTTCCCGAAACCGGGCGTACTCTTTAAAGATATCACCCCTATTTTTTTACAACCTGCCCTCTGTAACGAAATTACTGAGGCCTTTTGCCAACCGTATTTGCAAAAAAAGCCGGACGCGATTATAGGAATAGAAAGCCGCGGTTTTTTGTTCGGGATGCTGATGGCCCAAAAACTAAGTGTACCTTTTGTGATGGTGCGCAAAGCGGGGAAACTCCCTTATAAAACTATCAGTCAAGAATATAGCCTTGAATACGGTTCGGCTGTCATCGAAATGCACGAGGATTCGCTGCTAAAAGGCTGGGATGTGCTTATCCATGATGATTTACTGGCAACAGGCGGTACAGCCTGCGCCGCCGCCGAATTAGTTAAAAAATGCGGCGCTAACGTAACAAGTTTTACATTTGTAGTAGAGCTTGGCTTTTTAAACGGAAAACAAAAATTACTAACTCATACAAATAACATACAATGTCTCATTCAGTATTAGCAGAACAGGCAACCGGCATGAACTTCGCATTGAGCGAAAATCAGATTATGATTGCCGACATGATTCGTAAATTCGGTAAGGATAACATTCTTCCGAAAATGATGGAATGGGATGAGTCGCAACATTTCCCCGTTGAAGTATTTAAAAAATTAGGAGAACTTGGTTTAATGGGCGTTTTGGTTCCAGCCGAACACGGCGGTTCAGGTTTCGGATATTTGGAATATGTTACCGTTATTTCAGAAATTGCAAAAATTTGCGGATCTATCGGTTTATCTGTTGCGGCACATAATTCCCTTTGCACGGGCCACATTTTAGCTTTCGGGAACGAAGAACAAAAGAAAAAATACTTACCAAAATTAGCTACCGCCGAATGGATCGGCGCCTGGGGCTTAACCGAAACAGGTACAGGCTCTGATGCGGGCGGAATGAATACCGTTGCAAAAAAAGATGGCGACCACTACATTATTAACGGAAGCAAAAATTTTATTACACACGCAATCAGCGGAGATGTTGCTGTTGTAATTGTACGCACAGGCGAAAAAGGCGATAGTCACGGAATGACCGCGTTCATTATCGAAAAAGGAACACCGGGATTTAAACCCGGAAAAAAAGAAAATAAATTAGGCATGCGTGCCAGTGAAACAGCGGAACTTGTTTTTACTGATTGCAAAGTTCATAAAAGTCAAATGTTAGGAAAAGAAGGCGAGGGATTTATACAAGCCATGAAAGTGTTGGATGGCGGGCGTATTTCTATTGCTGCTTTATCATTGGGAATTGCAAAAGGAGCGCTTGAAGCTTCTGTAAAATATTCTAAAGAGCGCCAGCAGTTCGGCAAACCAATTTCGCATTTTCAGGGCATTGCGTTTAAGATTGCTGATATGGCAACTGAAATTGAAGCGGCAGAATTACTTACTTTCCAGGCAGCAGATTTGAAAAACCGTGGAGAAAAAGTGACGAAGGAAAGCGCTTTTGCAAAATACTACGCATCGGAAGTTTGTGTGCGCGTTTCTAACGAAGCGGTACAAATATTCGGCGGTTATGGATATACAAAAGATTTTCCTGCAGAAAAATATTACCGCGACTCAAAACTTTGTACTATTGGCGAAGGAACCAGCGAAATTCAGAAATTAGTTATTGCAAGAGAGTTGTTGAAATAAATTTTTCGCAAATCAATTTTACACAATCCTGCCCGGATTTAAAATTCTATTATGAAAAAAGTACTCCTGTTTTTTTTATTTCTGTGCATTGCGAACATTTCCGTTTACAGCCAGGATTTCGAATACCTTGAAAAAATTCAACTGAAAAGCGATTCGGATTTTATAAAACATGAAAAAACCGTGCTTGAATGTGTCGATTTTCTTTCTATAAATCGTGTTGACCAGGCGCATAACAACCGCGTGTACTGCAATCGTTTTTTGTATGAGTACGGAACGAAAACTCCTTTTGTTACCATTGGCGTTGAGTCGTATGTTGTTAAACTTTTTAAAAAGAACGGAAGCCTTCTCTCGATGTATTTCGGATATTGGCTGAAGGCGGCTATTCAGAATAAAGATAAGGCCAAGGACGGGAAATTTTGTGAAGAATATACAGTGAATGAAATTTACCAATATTGTAAAGGCAACAATGGTGTTGAGCGTACAAAAATAATCGAGTCACTTATACAGGCCGGTGATAAAAGCCAGTTAAAAGAATGGTTGGCTCAACAGAAAAAATAATTTTTACATAAGGGGATAATATCTTTCTTTTATCACGTTCATGTGGTGTATCGGGTGTCCGCACATGGTAAATCCAAGAGCAAGTACAGAAATTTTATCTCCCGAAGCAATTCCCTCACGGAACATTGTTTCCACATCTAAACTTTTAAAGAATAAAATATTTGCGCCACGTAAATTATCGAACTCTTCCAGTAATCCAAAAGCAGTTCTTTTTTTGGTATTGGCATTGTCTGCAAAAGAATTTTCATCAAAGCTGTGCAGCTCCGTTTTATCATTGCGCGCAAAACGTAATGCGCGGTAAGCAAAAACTCTTTCAGCATCTATAATGTGTTGCAAAATATCTTTGATGGTCCATTTACCCGGGGCGTAAACTTTATCGCCCAGTTTTTCAAAATTTGTTTTTTCTTTTTCAAAAAAGTCGGGGCCGTATTTTTGTAAAGCGGTAATTACGTCGATATCTTCCACCAGGTTAATGTAACGGTCGAAGTAAGCTGGCATTTTTATTAAATCGGCTTTTTTCATGATGATAAATGTAGAAAATAATTCAGTAAAACCCTTCATAGTATTGTAAATATTAAAGTAATGGGGATGGTATTTATTATCTTTGGTAATAATCTTTTTGATGCATCTGTAGGTATTGCAAATTTTAACAAAGAACCTCAATTAGAAATTTATCCGAACCCCGCATCAAGTAATGTAACGCTTGCTTTTAATTTCATCGAGAAACACGAGATGAGTATTGCGGTAACTGATTTATTGGGAAGAACAATTGAAACAATTTCCACAAAACAATACAGTGGCGGAGAAACAAAATTAAGCATAGCCCAAAAAATTGTTTACCAGCCGGGAATGTACATAGTAAACATTACTATCGACGGAAAAGTAATTTCTAGGAAGATTAGTATTGAGTAGCGAAACTACTTACTAAAATCAAGATTTGTAGGTTCGTTTACAATTACGGATTGCCCATAATTATTTTGTGCTGTTGATTTAACAGTATTGTCTACAATTTCAAAAGAAATATTTGCGAACCAAATTTGTCCGACACCATCAAGTAAAGCTCCGTAAGCAATGAGTGACGCATTATTCGGAACGTCTAATATAATTTCACATTTTTTCCAGTCAGTAGTTCCTTTAATTTGCCTGTCGTGCATGTTGTCGAAAGAAAGTGGGTTTGTTGTTCCGGCCTCATCAACACGAAGCCAAAACCCCGCCCAACTCCAAACGCCCTCTGATTTCATATAACCCGTCATCTTAATTTTATGTCCGCGGAATTTGTCAGGCATTGATTCCTGCATTAGTGTTCCGAAACCTTTTATGTGTTCGTCAATTGATTTTATAGTAGCAGCATTTTTTCCATCAGGGCCTTTTCCTTTATCAATTCCCATGTCATAACTTTTCGGAGCGCTGCCTGCTTTAAACCAATTTGCAGGCATATCAAATGACAGAAGTGTCATTGCTGTTCCGACAACTAAAACACTTTTTAGAATTTTTGTTTTCATGGGTGTAATTTGTTAACGAATTATAACTAACTTTTTATTTATAACGTAGTCAGCTACTTTAATCGTTATTGTATAAACACCTTCGTTTAAAGTTGAAACATCAATAGCTATCTTTTCACTAATGGTTTGACTAATCAAACGCCTTCCGTTTAAATCATATATTTCTAAAGTTTGTTTGTCGGTTGAGTTTGTTTCAACGGTAATTTTTTCATTTGTGGGATTTGGGTAAACAGAAATTTCTTGCGCATTGACGAAATTAAATATACCAACAGCCGTACAATTCAATAAAATTGATATGTCGTTTGAGGAATAATTAGTCGTCGCCAGGTCCATTATTCCATTTCCATCAAAGTCATTATTTGTTAGAGCCTCGGGGGATGCACCGACGGTAAAATTAACGGGAGAGGCAAACGAGCCGCTACCCGTTCCCAACAAAACCGAAACGTTATTTGTTGATGAGTTTGTTGTCGCTAAGTCCATTTTAGAATCACCGTCTAGGTCAGCCACAATAACTGATACCGGATGAGTGCCAACTGCAAAATTGGTTGGAGCGCTAAAACTACCCGAGCCAGTTCCCAAAAGCAGAGATACATTATTGGATCCGTAATTTGCAGTGATAATATCTTTAAATCCATCATTGTTAACATCAGCTGAAGTAACTGAAAGTGGCTGGGACGCTACAGTAAAATTTGCAGCAGTACCAAATCCCGTACCGACATTTAATAAAACCGAAACATTATTTGAATACTGATTCGCTATTGCAATATCTGGTTTACCATCCTGATTGAAGTCTGCGCTGACTATGCCTTTTGGCAAATTTCCAACCCCATAATTCGTATAAGTACTAAAACTACCACCGCCCAGACCATATAATATTGATACCTGATTGGTACTTGAACTTACAACTGCCAGGTCATTATTACCATCACCGTCAAAATCGTTCGTAGTAACGGCAAATGGCCCTGGTGCGGTTGAGAAATACGATGGGGAACCAAAACTTCCATTCCCAGTGCCTAGCAAAATGCAAACGGTATTCGAGCCAAAATTAACTACAGCAAGATCTTGGTTTGAATCACCATTAAAATCGTGGGCAATTACAGATGTAGGTTTTGTGCCAACAGTAAAATTGGTTACAGAACCGAAATTACCCGCCCCTGTCCCCAGAAAAACGGATACGTTATTAGAGAGATAGTTTGCAACTGCAATATCATTTTTACCATCGCCATTAAAATCGGCACTCGCGACCGAAAAAGGATCCGATCCACCTGTTAAACTTGAATGCAGACTAAAACATACTTGTCCATTAAAAGTATTTAATGAAGCAAACAAAGTGAAAAATAAAACTATTTTTTTCATTAGTTTGATTATTTTAATTCAGCATTATTTTTTACAAAAACGATTGAATAAACTTCCTTCCTCTTACACCTTCTTCAACTCCCCGTTCTGCTCTTTTAATTTAATGAGAGCAAACACGGCGTAGTTAATCATGTCCATGTAATTGGCATCAACGCCCTCCGAGATGAGGGTTTTACCTCCCATATCTTCAATTTGTTTTACGCGCAAAATCTTCATTAAAATTAAATCGGTCAAAGAGCTTACGCGCATATCTCTCCATGCTTCGCCGTAATCGTGGTTTTTGTTTTCCATCAGGCTCTTGGTTTCCTTAATGTGCTTTTCAAACAAAGCAGAAACCTCGCCGGCCGGCAATTCCATGCGGGCATCGTCTTTAAGCGTATGTTGTATCAATGAAATAATGCAATAATTAATAATGCCGATGTACTCAGAAGAAATATCTTCCTCCACCTTTTGCGAGCCTTTTTGCTCAATACTCCGTATGCGCTGTGCCTTTATAAAAATCTGATCGGTAAGCGAAGAACCGCGTAAAACACGCCAGGCGGTGCCATAGTCGTGCATCTTCTTTAAAAAAATATCTTTGCATTGTTTTATAACCGAGTCGTATTGTTGCGAAGTACTCATAATATGCATAACAAATGAGCCCACAAGGTACAAATTTTAAGTCGAAATATAAGCTGCGCGCCAATGGCAAAGTATTAAATCTTGTTAGGCCCGCGGTGATGGGCATCATTAACCTTACGCCCGATTCGTTCTATGATGGAGGCACTTTAAACTCGCAGGAAGCCGTTTTACAGAGGGCGGACAAATACATTAATGAAGGAGCGACTATTTTAGATTTAGGTGCTGTTTCCACACGTCCGGGAGCAAAAGAAGTGAGCGAAGACGAGGAATTAAGAAGGCTATTACCCGCTTTAAAGTTGTTGCGCAATACTTTTCCGGGAATATTTATTTCTGTGGACACACACCGAAGTGTGGTTGCTCTCGCCGCGGCAGAAGAAGGCGCGGATATGATTAACGATATTTCGGGCGGGACATTTGACAAGGAAATGTTTAATGTGGTTGCGCAAACAAAATTACCTTATGTGCTTATGCATATACAGGGCACTCCGCAAAAAATGCAGCAAAACCCTAAATATAAAAATGTAAGCAAAGAAGTTTTTGATTTTTTAAAGGGGCAAATTAAAAAAGCAAAGGCTTGGGGAATAAAACAAATTATTACCGATGTTGGTTTTGGTTTTGGCAAAACAGTTGGGCATAATTTTACTTTGCTGCGCGATTTAAAAAAGTTTGAGAAACTGAATTGTGCTATGCTTATCGGGCTTTCCAGAAAATCGATGGTCAACAAAATTCTCGATATAAAATCGGCTGATGCCCTTAACGGGACGACTGTTTTACACACCATTGCTTTGCTCAATGGAGCGAACATCCTGCGCGTTCATGATGTGAAGGAGGCCATTGAAGTAATAAAATTAACAGAAGCGGCCCGTATAAAATAACCTTAACGCCGGGGGTGAGGGTGAGGCTAATTCATATATTCGTAGTTAGTAACTTGTTAGAAGTCTGTTAAACAGGGGGTTAAAGAAGTATTATCTTTGGTATATGGAAGAAACTCCGGATAAATTATTTTTTACCATCAGCGAAGTGGCGGATATGTTTAAGGTAAATGCCTCGCTTATTCGTTTTTGGGAAAAGGAGTTTGAAGTTTTAAAACCACGCAAGAGCAACAAGGGCAATCGCCTCTACACCAAAAAAGATATCGATAACCTTCGTGTAATTTACAATCTGGTAAAAGAAAAAGGTTTTACCCTTCAGGGCGCTAAAGAAAAATTGAAAGAAAAACCAGTTGAAGCGCATAATAAAAATCTTGAGGCTATAGAAAAACTTCAGCGCGTAAAAACCTATTTACTCGACCTAAAAAAAAGGTTAGCGGAATAATTATAAGTTTAGCGCAGATTTTATTTTTTAATTATATGCCACACATTTTTTTGCGCAAATTTGTATTATCAGCGCTATCTGTGAAATCTGTAGCTTGTTAGCTATCAAACTTGTGAAAAGCCCTCTGTGAAAAAGTTTCTTTTCGCCTGAAAATAGGCCTTTCTAAATCCCGTATTATTACAATATACTTTGTCATTAGGCTAAGCTCAAAATAGTTGAAGTCGTACTGAAACGAGTTCAGGGTGAGGGTATTGATAAAAAGGTAAATTATAAATGAAAGATATTAAGCCCTGGCATATTTTAATTTTTTTGTTTTCAGTGTTTGCGGCACTTGGAGGCATTGCTTATGTTTTTCCGGAAAACGGTTTTGAAATTGCGGGACAAAAAATTTCTTTTCCAACACTTGCTTCTTACTTCAATACAAAAAAGACAGAAAAAACTGACATCTCAAAAATTCTTGCCTTGGCGGATGCCGAAGATCAATTAACGGAAACCAAACCGAGGAGGGATACCACAAAAGCAATTTCTAAAGCAGATTCAACTGCCAAGAAAGAAATTCAATATCTTGAAGTAAATGACCCGTCCATAAAGTTAATTACCAGCCTGCAATACAAAGATTCTTTAAAAACCTCACTCGATAATTTTTTTGAAGCATTAGCCGCTTCGCAAAATGATGAAAAAGGAATCCGCATTTTGCATTACGGCGATTCGCAAATTGAAGGCGATCGTATAACTGATTATCTGCGACAAAAATTGCAAAATAATTTTAGCGGCCGCGGGCCCGGAATGATAGCAGCGATGCCTGTTGCACAGAGTGCGGGCATTCGCCAAAGCTGGAGCGATAACTGGGACCGCTATACAAACTTTGCAAATGTGGATAAACGTGTTCCGCATCGTAATTTCGGAATAGCTGCGGGCTTTTGCCGCTTTGCCGGTTTTGCAGATACGGTGAGCGATAAAAAAGCCTGGCTGAAAATAAAAACGTATACAAGCGCGGGCCCTTCAGTTTCTACATACAACAAAATAAAAATGTTTTACGCCGCTCCTCGAAAAAAAGTGGCGATTGAATTTTTCGAAAACGGCATGTTAAAAAAATCCGATAGCCTTGCAACAAACGGAAATTTCAATATCATGCAATTTAATTTATCGCAGTCGCCGAATAACTTTGAATTGAAGTTTGAAGGAAAGGACAGCCCTGACATTTATGGTTTATCATTGGAGAGCGGGGGAGGCGTGATGGTGGATAATTTTGGTTTACGGGGGAGCTCAGGAACTTTTTTTAATCAAATGAATTTGAGTCACCTTAAATTATTTTACGATTACCTCAATACAAAAATGATTATTCTGCAATTCGGTGGAAATGCTTTGCCATACCTCAAAACCAAAAAACAATGTGATGATTTCGGAAGTTTTATACGTTCACAAATTAATTCACTTAAAAAACTATTACCGGGAATTAGTATTCTGGTTATGGGCCCTTCTGACATGAGCATTAAGGAAGGAGAAACGTATGTTACCTATCCTTTACTTGAGGATTTGCGCAATGCTATTCGCGATGCGGCTTTTCAAACCAATAGCGCGTTTTTTGATATGTACGATTGCATGGGAGGAAAAAACAGTATGCTTAGTTGGGTTGACCAGGGAATTGCCGCCACGGATTACATACACTTTTCACCCGCAGGAGCAAGAAAAATCGCCGTGTTGTTATACAGCGCGATTATGAATGATTATAATTTATTTATTCAGAAGAAAAGGAAAGAGAAGTCATGATAAAAAAAGTATTGTTTGTGTTGTGTGTTTGCGTACAATTTGTTTGTGCTCAGGAAAAGAAATACCCGTTTGTTAACTACAGCCAAAATGTCGTTTACCATGGGAAGGATAGTTCTGATATGATGAACTTTTACAAAAAACTCAATAATTATTTACAGGGAAAAGAAAAGGAAATTGTCATAGCCCACATTGGAGGAAGTCATGTGCAAGGTGGATTTTGGGGAGATGAACTTATTACAAAATTTCAATCCTTGAAAAAAACAGAGGGTAGCGGATTTTTTGCATTCCCGTATAAAATTGTAAAAACAAATTCTCCGCCATATTACAAAAGTTTTTCAAACGGAAAATGGAAGCGTTGTCGCAGCGCCACCGCAAAAGAAATGTGCGGTGATTTTGGCATGGCCGGAATTACGGCTACAACCAACGACAGCGCGAATACATTCGGTGTTAAAATAGATTCCTGCAGGCATCACCGCACGTTTAATTCGGTAAAGGTATTTCATAATTTTAATAAAAGTTTTGAGTTATCATTGGGAAATAATGTAAACGCCACCCGCAGTGATTTTCCCGGTGCGGGTTATTCGGAATTTGTTTGGGAAAAGCAAATTGATTCGGTAAGTTTTTCTGTTGTGAAAAAAGACACGTTTCAAAAAGATTTTGTTTTGTATGGCCTCGATGTACGCAATACAAGCAAACCCGGGATGTATTATGCGGCTCTGGGAGCAAACGGCGCGTCTACGCAATCTGTGTTGAGGTGTAAATTATTAACACAGCAATTAGCAGGCATACAACCCGATTTAGTTATTTTTTCATTGGGAGTAAACGATGTGCAGGATAAGTTTTTTTCACCTGATGAATATATTGCGCATTACGATACACTTGTTTCGTGGGTAAAGGCTGCGTCTCCCAATTGCGCGATATTGTTTACTACGATCACCGATAATTATGTAAAAAGACGTAAGCCAAATAAGAAAAGTAATACAGTTGAGTATTGCATACAAAAACTCACACACAAACACAGCGCGGCTATGTGGGACATGTATGGCGTAATGGGTGGCTACAAAAGTATTTTAAAATGGCAAAAAGCGGGTTATGCACGTAAGGACAAAGTACATTTCACTGCTAAGGGATACTACATTTTTGCGGATTTGATGTTTGATGCGATTATGCGAAGTTACAAATACAATTATCCCAAATAAGAATTACTTCTTCTTTTTAGGAATTGATAAGGTATTCCATTCTGTTTTCTTAAGCATTTTTGCTATGTAAACAATTTGTCCGATATGATAAGAATAATGTGCTAACTGACGATTAATCGCCTCCATTGCCGAGTGAGCCTCTCCGCGAATGTAAATAGTACGAAGCAAATCTTCCGGTTTGATAGAGGTAAGTGTGTCCAAAAAAACATTCCAACCCTGTTCCCAGCGTTTTATTAATTGTTCTTTATCAGCAATATCGTTTTCAAATTCTTCGTCGCGGTTACGGTTGGGTTTTTCTCCATCAGTGGTAAAAAAATCTGTCCACCGCGAAATCATATTTCCCGCCATGTGTTTTACCAGAACAGCAATACTGTTTGAGTCTTCATTGGGTTGAACAAATAATTGCGAAGGTTCTACCTGTTCCATTGCTTTTTCGGCAATTGCTTTGTATTGCAGAAAAATTTTATTGACGCTTTTTAAGTATTCTTCTTTCATAATTTTTTATTTTTTGTCATTCAGAGTCCCGAAGGGAGTTACTCACGAAGAATCTCCCATATTTTAGTAAAGATTCCTCGCAAAACAGCAGGGCTATGAATGACACGGAGTTACTTTGTAGTTTTCCCGTCATAGTAACCGGTAAACACTTCGTCAACCGGCTCCCACAATTCTATTTTATTATTTTCCGGATCGAGGATATGCACAAATTTCCCGTACTCAAAAGTTTCAATTTCATCACAAATTGTTACGCCCGCTTTTTTTAGTTCAGCAATCAATTCTTCAATATTTTCCACCCTGTAATTAATCATAAATTCTTTTTGCGAAGGCTCAAAATATTTGGTGTCGTTTTTAAACGGGCTCCATGCAAGGTAGCCTTTCTTTTCGGGATCAGCCCCGTGACGGAATTCAAAAGTGGAACCATACTCATTGGTAACAAGCCCTAAATTTTTTCCGTACCATTCTTTCATTTTTTCGGGATCGGCACATTTAAAAAATATGCCACCAACGCCAGTGACTTTTTTACTCATGGGAAATTTTTTAATAAAGATAAAAATTTCATCTACAGATTTTACGGATAACGCAATTTTAATTAGAAAAAATTTGTGTTATCAAAGCAATCTGCGCCATCTGTGGCTGGCTGTTATTGTGTTTTAACAGAAGTCATGGATAAAGAACCGGCCAGTGTTTTATCATTAAAGAAACTTACATTTTCTTTTTCTTCTTTCAATGCAAGTGTGTAAAGTAAAGGTAAATAGTGTTCGGGACTTGGAATTGCAAGTTTACCTGCCGCGCCAAAAGAGGAGTAATTAATCAAATCCTTATGGTTATTCTCCGAAATTAATTTTTTAAACTTTTCATTCATCTCAATTGCCCAATCGTAACCCGGCCCGTTCAGGTTGCGCCAGTTTACCATTCCTAAATTGTGTACCATATTTCCGCTTCCGACAATTAAAACGCCTTTTTTTCTTAGTGGGGAAAGCTCTTTTGCCAAATCATAATGCCATTGCGCGGGTTTGGTGTAATCCAAACTTAATTGCAGTACAGGTGTTTTTGCATCGGGATACATTCTTTTAATCACACTCCAGCAACCGTGGTCAAGTCCCCAATCTTCATTTAAACCAACATTCGTTTTTTTTATTTCATTTTTTACTTCTTCAGCTAATTCTGGTTTACCGGGCGCAGGATATTGCACATCAAATAATTCCTGCGGAAAGCCGCCAAAGTCATGAATGGTTTGTGGTTTTTCCATCGCGGTAACAAAAGTGCCGCGCGTTTCCCAATGGGCAGAGATACAAAGTATAGCAGTCGATTTAGGAAGTTCCGCTCCAAGCGTTTGCCATTTTTTGCTGAATTCGTTTTCTTCTATGGCATTCATCGGGTTGCCGTGCCCCACAAAAAGCACAGGCATTTTGCCTTCGTGAGAAAGAAATGTATCCGAAAGTTTTTTTAAATCTTTTAAAGAAGTCATTGCCGCTAAACCTAAAAGGGAATTTTTTACAAATTGCCTGCGTTTCATACAATAAAATTACTCCACAAAGTGTAAAAACGAAATAATACAGATTAAGAATTAAAATAGAAACAGGGCAAGAAAAGATTTACGATTGCTTGCGATTATTCAACTCGTCTCGGATTTTAGAAGCAAGTTCGTATTGCTCATCATCTAATGCCTGTTGCAGCATGGTTTTTAATTCTTCGGTGGATTTGTTGTGATATTCGTTATCATCACTGCCCGAGCGAATGGTAGCATGCTCCTCGGCACCTTCCGATTCGGATGCCGCACTTGCAGCAGAATCGTCTTCTAAAATAATGCCGGCGGTAGATAAAATAAATTCATAAGTAAACACGGGACAGGCAAAACGAACTGCCAAAGCAATGGCATCGCTGGTGCGCGCATCTATCTCATGGTCCTGAGTGCCGTCGTTGCAAATAAGTTTGGCGTAAAAAATTCCTTCTACCAGGTTATAAATCACCACTTCGCTTACAGTAACATTAAAAGTTTCCGAAAAAGTTTTAAATAAATCGTGTGTAAGGGGGCGGCTTGGAGTCATTTTTTCCAATTCAATAGCGATAGCCTGTGCCTCAAAAGCTCCTATAATAATGGGCAACCTACGTTTTCCGTTAACTTCGCCAAGCACCAATGCGTATGCACCGGTTTGTGTTTGACTGTAGCTTAACCCGACAATATCTAACTGTACTTTCTTCATCCAAACAGAGCCAACTAATTTACGATTTTTTTAATTGCCTGCCTTTAATTTTTTTATGGCTTCCGTAAGTTTCGGAATTACCTCAAAGGCATCGCCTATGATGCCATAATCCGCCGATTTAAAGAATGGAGCCTCTTTATCTGTATTAATTACAACAATGGTCTTGCTTCCATTAACCCCGGCAAGGTGTTGTATGGCACCCGAAATACCAATAGCAATGTATAAGTTAGGGCGAATGGCAATTCCTGTTTGCCCAACGTGTTCATGATGCGGCCTCCAGTGCATATCGGCAACGGGGCGCGAACAAGCAGTAGTAGCACCGATGGCTTTCGCAAGTTCTTCTATCATTCCCCAGTTTTCGGGGCCTTTTAAGCCGCGGCCCGCAGAAACAACAAGCTCGGCTTCGGGCAATGGAATCATTCCTGCAGTATCGGTGGATTTGGTTTCCTTAACCACAATTTTAGAGGAAACTCCGCTTAAATCAACCGCAAAGTCCGCAACCTGCGCAGCATTTTCACCTGCTTTTACTGGGAATGAATTAGGCATTAAAGAAATAATTTTTATATCGGAATTAATGGTACAAACCGCGGTGGCTTTTCCCGAAAAAACATTTTTCTTTACTTCAAGTGCGTTGCCGTTTATCGTTGGAAAATCAACCGCGCCGGCAATTAAACCTGCTTTTAATTTACCGGACAAACGCGGGCTAAGGGCTTTGCCGGTAATATCAAACGAAGTAATAATAAGCTTGCTTCCTCCCGCTTTAACGGCCTGCTCAATGGCGTATGATAAATAAACCACATCGTGTGATCTATATTGATCTCCCTTAACCGAAAGAATTTTTTTTGCCCCGGCTTTTCCGATTTCTTCCAGTTGAGAAGCGTCGGCGTTAAAAACAATTGCAGTTGCGGAAGTGTTCATTTGTCCTGCAATGTGTGCGGCGTAGTTAATAGCCTCTAAAGAAGCTTTTTTTACTTTACCTTTTCCGAGTTCTGTATATACTAAAACTGACATATTTTTTTATTTACGATGTTATAATTTACAACTTTTTTATTTCGGCGACTAAATTTTAAAATCGTTGGTCCCAAAATCATCAATATTAATTATATGACTTTTGCTTCGTTATGTAACAAACTCACTAATTCTTCCACATGTGCCGCATCAATATATTTACAGGTAGTGCGACCGGGAGTTAATGCAAATGATTTTATCCCGGTAAGCGCGGCGCTGCTTGCTTCCACAACCTTAATAGGCTTTGTACGTGCCGCCATAATACCGCGCATGTTGGGGATACGCTGTTCGGCCATTCCTTTTGCGCAGGAAATTACCAATGGTGCCGGGCATTCAACAACTTGTGTCCCGCCGTCAATATCGTGCTCAACAGTGGCGGCACTGCCGTTCATCTCCAATTTAGTTGCCAATGAAACAAAAGGGTAATCTAAAATACCCGCAACCATCCCTCCTACCGAAGAACCATTGTAGTTAATGGTTTCTTTGCCAACTAAAATTAATTCGTAGCTGTTTTCTTTTGCATATTTGGCAATTTCTGAAGCAACAAAAAATGCGTCCGGCCCTTCCGCATTTACACGCACGGCATCATCTGCACCAAGGGCAAGTCCTTTACGGATGGTAGCTTCGCTATCGGGTAACCCCACATGAAATAAAGTAACGACGGTTGCTTTACCTGTTTCTTTCAGTTCAAGTGCGCGCACCAAAGCGTACCACTCGTCATAGGGGTTTATAATAAATTGCACGCCTTGTGCATTGAATTTTGTATCGTTATCCGAAAAAGCAATTTTGGTGGTTGTATCCGGTACATTGCTGATGGCTACTAAAATTTTCATGTTTCGTTGGTTTTCTAAGAGAGGCAAATTTAACAAAATATGTATTGCTTGCAAACGATAATTGATGGCTCGTTTCGGGGCTTTTATCGAGGGTTTTGCCAAGCGTTAAAAAACGTTAAACGGGCTCAAACGCCCCTGTAATCCATAACTTTGCAAGTACATGATACGGCAAAATTTATCACTGATTACAGCCCTTGTTTCAATGGCGCTTATAGCGCTTATAGCGGTACAGCTGTTCTGGATAAAAAATGCGATCCAGTTAAAAGAAGATGAATTTAACCGTAAAGTGCATGAATCGCTGGATAATCTGGTATACCATTTGGAGAAATCCACCACCGCTGCCAAAATAAAAAAGAAAATAAAATTTCATAAACAGGTGGCCACGCAAAAAACAATCAGCAGCCTTATTGCCGGGGATACTCTTGGAGGAAAAAACGCGCGGGATAAAATTGTGGTGAAAATTCTTGAAGAACTTTCTATCGATTCTAACGGAGTTGTTACAACCACTATTAAAGAGCATCAATACGAAGGTGATTCTACGCGCAGTATTTCCGATTTCCCGGCGCAATTCAGGGAAACAACTTCCGATTTGGAAAAACTGAAAATGGAACTGATAGAAAAACGCGCCGCTATGTTCAATGATATTTTTGATGAACTGGTCAGCATCAATATTTATAAAGATTACAAACCTAATGTAGATTCACTTTTGCTTGACTCATTGTTGCGCATTGAATTACATCAAAAAGGAATTTTTACGGATTATATTTACGACGTACATGAATTACCCCGGGCAGATTTTAAGCAATTTGAAAATTCATCGGTCGCTATAGATACTACCAAACAATTTTTTAAAGTAAATCTGTCGCCCAACAATATTTTTGTAAAGCCGCTTTACTTAACCATCCACTTTCCGCACGAAAAAAATTATTTAATGAAAACTTTGTGGCTCACACTCTCTATGTCGGGCCTGGTAATTCTCGTTTTAATCCTTGCTTTTTACTATACCATTAACACGATTCACAAACAAAAAAGGTATACGCAGATTAAAAATGATTTCATCGGCAATATGACACACGAGTTTAAAACGCCGATTTCTACAATCGCCCTTTCCGCAGAAATGTTGAGTGACAGCAGTGTTGGCAAAACTCCCGAAAAAGTAGCGCGCTTTGTAAAAATGATTCAGGAAGAAAACAAACGTTTGGGTGTTTTGGTTGAAAGTGTTCTGCAAACAGCGGTGCTGGATAAAGGGGATTTTAAATTAAAGCGCAGCGAGTTTGATTTGCACGAAGTAATAAATTCGGCAATGGAAAAAGTACAATTGCAGGTAGGGCAAAAACACGGGCAATTACAGGCTGTTCTCGGCGCACAAAATCCGGGGCTGTTTGCCGACAAAGTGCATATTACCAATATTGTTTATAATTTGCTGGATAACGCATTGAAGTACTCAAAGGAAATTCCGGAGATTTCTATCAGTACAGAAAACATCTCGGAAGGCATATTGATGTGTGTGCAGGATAAAGGAATTGGTATAAGCAAGGAAAATCAAAAGCGGGTGTTTGAACAATTTTATCGTGTATCAACCGGTAACGTGCATAATATTCGCGGGTTCGGGCTCGGACTGAGCTATGTGAAGGCCATTGTGTATAAGCACGGAGGAGATATTACCGTTGAAAGTGAATTAGGGAAAGGAAGCATCTTTAAAGTTTATTTACCGTTTAAAATAGAAATAGCAACATAAAAAAAGAAAACCATGACAACAGAAAAAGTAAAAATACTCTTAGCCGAGGACGACGCAAATCTCGGCATTTTATTACAGGAATACCTGGAAGCAAAAGGGTACGCGGTTAAACTTGCCAAAAACGGCAAAGAAGGATATGATTTGTTTTGCAAACAGGAATATGATTTGTGTTTGCTGGATGTAATGATGCCGTTAAAAGACGGCTTTACATTAGCGAAAGAAATACGGCAAAGTAATAAACAAGTGCCGATTATTTTCCTTACCGCAAAATCAATGAAGGAAGATACGATTGACGGATTTAATGCCGGCGGCGATGATTATATCACCAAACCTTTCAGCATGGAAGAACTCATGTTGCGTATACAGGCCATCTTGCGCCGCAGCATGAAAACACAGGCTGTAGAGAATGATAAAGTGGAATTCAGTCTGGGACGTTATAGATTTAATACTGAAAAGCAAATGCTTGTTTGCGATGAGAACGAAATAAAACTTACCACCAAAGAAGTGCAATTGCTGAGGTTATTGGTGCTGAATAAAAACGAAGTGGTTGACAGGGCTTTTACATTAAAGACAATCTGGCACGACGATAATTATTTCAACAGCCGCAGTATGGATGTTTACATAACCAAGTTGCGCAAATATTTAAAGCACGATCAGAAAGTTGAAATTGTAAACGTACATGGTAAGGGCTTTAAGCTTTTGGTAAACCCTTAAAAAGCTTAAGAGCGCGTTCTTCTGCTCTGCGCATTTGTTTTTGCTGAATGGGATTTTTGTCTTTATACCCGCATAAATGCAAAATTCCGTGGGCCATTACGCGTAGCAATTCTTCCTGAAAAGTAATCTTTAATTTCTCAGCGTTTTCTATTACGCGTTGCACGCTGATATAAATTTCTCCGCTGATGGCACTTTCTTCGCTGTAATCAAAGGTAATAATGTCGGTATAAGTGTCGTGGCTTAAGTATTGTTTGTTCATCTGCCACAATTCCTCATCACTGCAAAAAGTATAGGCAAGCGTTTTAATTTTTCTTTTTTCAGAAAGGGCAATTTTTTCTGCCCAGCCTTTCAGTGCTTTTTTCGGAGGCGTTTTAATTTTTTGGGAAAAGGAAAAAGTAATTGCCATAAGCCCAAAGGTAAAACTTATTATATAATCGGTCATGCTGAACTTGTTTTCAGCTTAGCTTATCCTCAATATTTGTACAAACAATTAAGCAACCCTGAAAACAAGTCCGGGGTGACAAGACTGATTACTAAAAAGAAATTAATTGAGGTTAAAAGAAAGCACCACTTTTTTGCCGTTTTCTTCAAAAGCAACTTTATCGGCAAGGTGTTTCATAACAAATAACCCGCGGCCTTCATCCGAAATATTTTCGGGATGTGTGGGATCCGCAACATGATTGGGGTCAAATCCCTGACCCTGATCCGCTACAGTAACAGTTACTCCCTCTGGTGAAGTTTTATAACTGAGTTCAACTGCTTTGTCTGGGTGGTTCTTATTACCGTGCTCAATGGCGTTGTCAACAGCTTCGGTAATGGCTAATAAAATGTTGCCAAACCTCTCTTCTTTGATGTTCATTTTCTCGCAAAGACCAACTACCATACGTTCAACAATTCCTTCCGGATTATTTTGCTTTGTAATTTTCACTTGATTTTCAGTATGTTGACTCATTAATTGCTTAAAAACAGTATTTATACGCCCGAATAACCAAAAGGTTTCAAAAAACATTATTATTTTACAAATGAGTTAAAATACTGATTCACCTTGCCCCGGTAATAGGGGGTAAGGCTTGGCGGCATGGTTTTTAAAAGCTCGGTTTCCTGTTCCTTCAACTTTTGGTATTCTAAGAATAGAGCGGGATTAGTATAATTCTCCTGTTTGGCTTCATTACTCTTTCGTTGCTCGTCCTGTTCCTGTTCCCGCTGCGCTTTTTCGCTTTCCAACATACGGGTCATAATTTCCTGTTGACGTTTTAAAGTCTCCTGAGTGATGGCTTTGTTTACGAGGTCAGCCTCGGTTTCTTCCATCTTATTTAAAATATCGCCGCCGGGCTGTTTGCCACCGTTCTTCTGCATTTTTTGCAGCGCTTCTTGCACGGCTTTGCGAATAGCCTCCTGCTCAGCAGCCATTTTTGCCAAACTCTCGCTGGTACCAGGAATATTTCCGTAAGGATTTGAACCGCCCTTTTGTTGCCCCGGTTTATCGCCCGGTTTTTTACCACCCTGTTGTTTACCTTGCTGTTCAAGGATTTTTTTCATTTGTTCAATTTGTTTATTCAATTGCTCCTGCATTTGCCGCATACTGGCCATGCTTGGTTTTTTTCCTTCGCCCGCGCTGCTGCCTGGTTTTTTACAATTTCCTTTTCCCGATTTACTTCCTTTCTTTTTTTTCTGCCCTTCTTGTTCTTCTTTTCGCATTTGCTCAAGACTTTCGTTCAGCATAAGCGCGAGGTTGTTTATCGAAGTCATAGCAGTTTGACCACGCATTTGCGCTTCAGACGTGTTGCGTTCTTCAAAAGCGTTAATAGCTTTTTGCATGTTTGATTGTATGGCGGTTATTTCGCGATTAATACTTGCGGAAACTTTCGGGTTGCGTTTGCTAAGGGCTAATAAACTATCTTCAATCATTTTACTATCATCTTGCAATTGTTTTTGTTTTTTGGCAAGATTGGTATAACGCGGATTTGAAGTTTTTGTAAGCTGAACTTCTTTTGCCAATTCTTCCTGGTCGAATGAAACGCGCAGTAAGTTTTCCAATATCTGGCGGATGGACTGCATGTCTTCTTCCTGTTGTTGTTGCTCCTGATCCTGCGAAGCCTGCTCCATCTGCTCACTCATTTTTTCCATTTCCTGAGCGGCTTCTTTTTGTGATTTCGAAGCATTCTTTTTATTGTTTTTTTGTAATTGCTGAGAAGCATTTTGTTGTTGCTCACTTGCTTTTTGTTCACTTTGTTTAGTATCGGGCACAGGTAATTGCTCTTCGAGTTTCTGGTTCAGGTCTTTCATCTCCTGCATTTCTTTTTTAATCTCATCGAATTTTTTTGTAAGCTCTTCCTGTTTTTGTTGTAATTGTTCTTTGTTTAATTTTTGATCCTGAGCTTTTTGTTCGGTATTTTTTTGCTCGTTATTTTTATTGTCAGGAGTTTTGTTATCAGGATTCTTATTTTCCTGGTTTTTGTTATCAGGGTTTTTATTTTCGGGGTTCTTGTTCTCCGAATTTTTATTTTCCTGCGATTTATCATCCGCTTTTTTATCCTGATTTTTTTCGGGATTGGTTTGTTTGGAAAGCTCTTCCTGTTTTTTTGCAAGCTCATCTAACTTCCTGGCCACATCTTCCATTTTGTTCTGCACTTCCATTTGTTTGAACTGCTCTAAAGTGCGATCCAATTCTTTTTCAATATCTTTATCGCTTAATTTTAATTTTTCTAAAGTTTCCTGTACTTTGGTTTTATCCATTTTCTCCATGAGTTTCTGAAGCTCGGCAAAAAGCTTCTTCATCTCAGGGTTCATCATGTTTTCGAAAAGCTTTTCCAGTTCTTTTTGTTTTTCTAAAATATTTTCGTCCTGCTGCTTATATTTATTTTGTTCCTCGTTGTTTTGCTGGTTGGCGTCTTTGGTTTGCTCTACTTTTTTTTCCAGCTCTTTTTGTTTTTCTAAAAGATTTTCCAGTTTCTTTTTGTCTTCCCAACCCAATTGTTTCTTCTCAAGCATTTTTTTGTTGAGGTCAGAAATATCTTTTTGCAACTCCTTGGCTTTTTTAAGGCTTTCTTCCAAATCGTCTTTTATCTTATTGTTGTTCTTCTGCGTATTCTTGTCCAGTTCCTCCAGTGTGGGCGCTTTAAACTGCATGATATTACTGCGCGCTGATTTAGAACCATTCACTCCGTCGTTATCCCACACTTCAAAATAATATTCAATTTTATCGCCCGCTTTTAATTCAAAACGAGAGAGGTCTATGTAGTGCACAAATGGCTGTGTAAGCTGACCTTTTTGTAAAGGCATATTAAATTCCTCAGCTTTTTCAAAAGCTTTTCCGTTAGTGTCGCTCGAATAAACTTTGTAATGAAAATTAAATCGGTTAAACCCGTAATCATCTTTTATCAATCCCGAAAAATAAATATTGTTTGGCTTTAAAGAATCACGCCTTTCGTTTAATTCTACAACCGGAAAAGCATCCGGAATAACGTTGATGGAATAATTTACAGAATCGGCCTTAGGCACAAATTTGTTTTGCGTGTTTATACTGTATGCTGCGTTCTGCATAAAGCGGCGCGAAAAGGAAAATTTATTTTCGGCAATCGGTGTAAGATTTAAAGAAGAATCCGAAAAATGTAAAGCAACGCCCTCGCTGTTTTTGGTGTTGAAGGTCCAGGTAATTTTTGTGCCCTGCGGAACCAGCATATCACCGGTGTTTGTTACAACTTCGTCTTTTCGGTTGAGGTAAGCCGGATATTTTAATTGTGCTTCAAAGCCGAGTAAAATTGGTTTGGGCAGGGCAGTTAATTTATATTCTTTAGAAGAAAAACCTCCGCCCATTAAATTAAAATCAACGTCCTTTTGTACATTTTTAAAAGTGTAAGTAAACATAGAAGCATTTTCTTTATCCAGTTTAAATTCGTTTCCGTTAATAACTATAAAACTTTCTGCAGGAACCTGGTCGCCGACAATTCTTATTTTTAAAGTGAAATTCTGCTGCTGCACGGCCTTCAATTCTTTATTTTCTATACGGAAAGTGAAGGGCGCCTCTTTTTCAAAATAAGTTCCGTGATTAATGAGGCGCTTGCTTCCGGTAGATAAAATTTTTGGCGCGATGATTAAAATGGAAAACAGCAGTAGCAAAGGAATGGCGGCATATTTTAAATATTTTCTGTTTTCATTTAAGTCGATAGCAGAGGTAAATGGCACAGGTTTTAGCTCCGTGATTTTCTGATTGATACCTGCGTTTAATAATTCAACCGATAAAGCGCTGCTTTGTAAATTTTGTAATTGCAAAACGTTAAGCAGTTTGTCCTGTACATTGCTGAAATGATTTCCGATAATTTCTGCGGCTTGTGTATGCGAGATAACAGAACCAAAACTGTTTAATTTTAAAATCGGAATAACAATGAATTTTGTAATTACATAACCGCTTGTAAGAATGAAACTGTAAAATATAAAGGTGCGTATAGTGGTGCTGAACTCGGCAAAATATTCCAGCGTGCTCAGGCTAATAAAAAACAGCAACACCAACCCAACCGAATAAATTAAACCACGGATGAGCTGGTTTTTGTAATACTTGCGTATAAACTCATCGAGTTTTTGGTGAATGATATTTCCTTGCACACTATTCATAACAAAATACAGAGTAAAGATAACGAAATTTGGCCTGATTTATTGGACGAGATTTGGGGATTTTTGGACATTATACAATCTTTAACATTTGGATGCTGAGCGGGAGCAAATTCCATAGAAGGTTAGCCACAGATTACGCAGATCTCACGGATTAAATGGGTTAAACTTGAATTAATGGATCTAAAAGCTAAAACTGTGATTAAACCCAAACTTCAATCGCAATAACATTATCCACCCCCACACTCCCTGCTTTGCACGGATTGATCGGGATTTCCTCGCCACCTTACAGGCGTATGCCTATTGCGGTGACATCGTCAACCTGTTCCAGATTGCCGCGCCATTCTTCAAAACGTTTGTCAAGGATTTGTTTTTGTTCCTCCATGGGCAGGTGAACAATTTCGACTAAAATCTGTTCCAGCTGTTTGTGTTTGAATTTTTTTCCTTTGGGCCCGCCGAATTGGTCGGCATAACCGTCGGTAAACAAATATACCACATCGCCTTTTTGTAATTGCATTTTGTGATTGGTGTATGGTTTTTTAATATCGTCGGTGGAACCGCTGATAGCTTGCTTGTCCGCTTTTATTTCTTTCAGTTCGTTATTTGTAAAAACGTAAAGCGAGTTATTTGCCCCCGCAAATTCAATTTTTCTATTGGTAAAATCAAAAGCGCACATAACAATATCCATTCCATCACGGATAATTTCTCCTTTGTTTTGCGCTTTTAAATTTTTTGGCAACTCGTGATTAATATAATTCAACGCGTCGGCCGGCGAATTTATATCCGGATTTTTTGTGGTTTGATTTAATAACGTGTTACTGATAATACTCATCAACGCACCCGGAACTCCATGGCCTGTACAATCAACCGCCGCAACCACTGCTAAAGGAATTTGTGTATCACTTGTTTTAACCTGAACCATCCAGTAAAAATCACCGCTAACAATATCTTTGGGTTTATAAAGCACAAAATAATCTCCCAAGCCTTGTTTCATTTCATCGCGTGGAGGTAAAATGCTTAATTGAATTCTTTTGGCGTAATTAATGCTGTCAACAATTTCTTTTTGTTTTTCTTCTACTAATTCTTTTTGTTGGACAACCTCGGCAGTTCGTTCCAAAACAGTTTCTTCAAGTTCTTTTTGTCTTTGGCGTAACGCAGCGGTGCGATACCGGAAGAATCCGATGCTACCCGTAATAAATAAAACAGCGGCCAAAATGCGGAACCACCAGGTTTGCCACCAGGGCGGACGAATAGAGAAACTGTATGCGAAAGCTTCACTCCAAACTCCGTCTTTGTTAATCGCTTTTACTCTGAAAGTAAAATTCCCCGCGGGCAAGTTACCGTACACAGCCTCTGTTTTTGCACTGGGCGGCGTCCATCTTTCTTCAAGCCCTTCTAATTGGTAACGGTACAAAATTTTATTCTGGCTCTTAAAATTTATACCCACATAATTAAAAGTAAGGTGGTTTTGATTATGTGGCAACGAAAGTTTTTCGGGAATGGGATACCATTTACTTAAAGCGTTGTATTCTATACCGGAATATTTTCCGCCTGAAGTTCCTTCTCCTCCTGAATGTGATAGCCCCGCCCAAGCCACATCTTCAAAATGTAGTTTAACATTTTTAAGGTGCATGATAGGCGCTTTGTCATCCGGAATATCCTGCGAAGGATCATACCGCGTTAGCATTTTGCCTGTTCCCCACCAGATATAACCTTTGCTGTCTTCTAAAACAGAATTTTGCAAAGCGTCGTTTCCTAAAAAGCCATCGCTTAAATCGTAAATAGTAAATTCGGGTGCTTCTTTATTTTTCCGAAGATTCATTTTGGTAAGCCCGTTCTCTGTTCCCAGCCAAATGCTGCCGTGCATATCCTGCAGAATACTCCACACGCGATTATTACTCAGTCCGTTTTTTTCGGTATAATTAATAAATTTTTTTCCGTCAAACCGGCAAACACCCCCTTCATCGGTACCAAACCAAAGATTGTGGTAATTATCCTGCATAATGCTGTATACTGTGTTGCTTGAAAGGCCCTCTTTTTTTGTATAAGGAGTAAAATTTTTTCCGTCAAACTTAATTGCTCCACCTCCATCGGTGCCGAACCAGATATTTTTATCGGCATCTTCTAAAATAGAATAAACAATGTCGCTGCCAAAACCTTCTTCTTTCGTAAAGTGTATAAAACTTTTTCCGTCAAACATGCAAACACCACCGCTGTTTGTACCGAACCAAATATTTTTCCGGCAATCTTCCATCATGCAATAAACCTGGTTGCCGCTTAAACCCTGCTCTTCGGTATATTGGTATAAATTTTTTCCGTCGTACTTGCAAACACCGTCACCATTTGTACCAAACCACATATTGTGTTCGTTGTCTTCTAAAATGCTCCAGATACGGTTGTTGTTTAAACCTTCTTTATTGGTAAAGCAATAATAATTTTCTCCGTCGTATTTACAAACGCCACCGCCATTGGTTCCGAACCATAGATTGTGTTGATGGTCTTCATAAGTTCTGTAAACCGCGTTATTGCTTAAACCTTCTTTTTTGGTGTAATGTGTAAAACAACTTCGATCGTATTTAGTAACGCCATGCCCATCGGTACCAAACCACAAATCTTCGTTACTGTCCTGTAACAAACATAAGATAGAGCTTCCACTCAGCCCTTCGTATTCTGTGAAGCAGGTAAAATTACTGCCATCATATTTACAAATTCCTTTTCCGTTTGTACCAACCCAGATATGCCCGTTTTTATCTTCTATTACGGAGTTTACGGAATTACTTGTAAGTCCTGACTCTTCGGTATAATGAGTAAAGCTGTTTCCGTTAAAACGACAAACACCGCCGCCGTCGCTGCCCATCCATATGTTTCCGGTTTTATCTTCTATTAAGGAAGTTATAATCCCGCTGCTTAATCCGTCCTCTTCTGTAAACGTTGTAAAGTTTTTTCCGTCGTATTTATAAAGCCCGTCACCATAAGTACCCATCCAGATATTTCCTTTTCGATCTTGCGTAAAGCTTATTACGTAATTACTAGCAAAGCCATTGTCTTTGTTATACCAGGTAAAATCAGTTCCGTTGTATTTGCACATGCCGCCGCCCGCTGTACCAAACCACATGTTATTTTCTTTATCGCAGAGCATGCTCCACACAGCGTTATTTATCAGCCCTTCCTTTTCGGTAAACACGGTAAGGTTTTCTCCGTCGTATTTGCAAGCGCCGCCGCCATCAGTGCCGAACCAAAGATTTCCGTTTTTATCCTCTACAATACTTACCACAAAGTTGTTGGGCAAACCTTGCTTCTCTGTATAATTCATAAAATCAGTACCGTCGTATTTACAAACACCTCCGCCTTTTGTGCCAAACCAAATGTTTCCGTTTTTATCCTGCAACATGCAGGATATGTAAGAAGAACTCAACCCCTGAGCAATATCAAAAAATTTAAAGCCGATCGGGTTTTGCTCACGCATGGCGGGCGAGAGCGCCGCAGTTGTTTTAGCGGGAAGGCAAGGAATAATTTTTGGACTGGCTTTTACAGTTTTCGGCCTGATGCTATCAATGTTTATAATTGTACCGGTTGCTTTTTCCACTACTTTTAATTTCCCTAACGCGTGTACGTTGTTAAAACCGGCAGTTACGGCCGGAGAACCTGCTTTTACAACTTTAGGCGCACCGGCTTCTATAACTTTTCCTTTTAATAAAACAGGTTTGCAGCCGAAAAGAGAAATTGTGCTTTTATTTGTTGTATCCGCAATGGCAGGAGTTTCGGAATTACTTTCTGCCATAGGTTTGTTGCCGCAAGAGCATATTAAAAATGCCGCAACAAAAAATAAAGAAGTTTTAAAAAGTGTATTGAATAAAATTTTATTCATAGGTGGAACAACAGGTAAAGGTAATTAAAATTACCACTTAGTAAAAGTGTTAACAGAATAAAATTACGGCAGAATTAAAGTTCTAAGCGCGGTACATTACCTCTTTCACGGCCTTAACCGTTTTAATGATGTTAGGCAACGCCACATCAATTAAAGTGGGCGCGTATGGCAAGGGTACATCGGCGTTTGTGATGCGGCGAATAGGAGCATCTAAATAATCGAAAGCCATTTTTTGAACCATGTAAGTAATCTCTGAAGATATACTTGCCAGTGGCCAGGCTTCTTCCACAATTACCAAACGGTTTGTTTTTTTAACAGAGTTAATGATAGCATCGTAATCAATCGGGCGCACAGAACGTAAATCAATTACCTCGCAACTGATACCTTCTTTAGCTAATTCTTCGGCAGCCTTTAAAGCTACTTTGGTAATTTTTCCGAAGGTAGCAATAGTAACATCCGTCCCTGCGCGTTTTATATCCGAAACTCCAATGGGAATAATATATTCTCCCTCGGGAATTTCTCCTTTATCACCATACATCTGCTCGCTCTCCATAAAAATCACCGGGTCGTTATCGCGGATAGAAGATTTTAATAATCCTTTTGCATCGTATGGATTAGAAGGCACAACTACTTTTAACCCCGGGCAGTTTGCGTACCAGTTTTCAAAAGCTTGCGAGTGCTGCGCGCCTAATTGTCCGGCAGAAGCAGTTGGCCCGCGAAATACAATGGGGCAACTGTATTGTCCGCCGCTCATACTGTAAATTTTTGCGGCAGAGTTTATAACCTGGTCAATAGCAACCAAAGAGAAATTAAAAGTCATGAATTCAATAATGGGGCGTAAGCCGTTCATCGCGGCTCCAACACCGATTCCTGCAAAACCAAGCTCGGCAATAGGAGTATCAATAATGCGTTTTGCCCCGAATTCGGCCAACATGCCTTTACTTACTTTGTAGGCGCCGTTGTATTCGGCAACTTCTTCGCCCATTAATAGGATTTTTTCATCCTTGCGCATTTCTTCGCTCATGGCTTCGCGTAAGGCTTCACGGAATTCTACTGTTCTCATACCTGAAAGTTTGGTAAGAAGCAAAAATAGCAGTTTTAAGCTAAAAACAGCAATTTTTATTATTCGTATATTCGTACGGCTGCTATTGTAATTCGTAGCTGTAAATGAGTAAGTTTTTAATAGCCGGTTTGGGAAATATAGGGGAAGAATACGCCGGCACACGCCATAACGCAGGGTTTGAAATTGCTGATTATCTGGCTAATGATGCGGGAGTACTTTTTCGTAACGACCGGCTGGCAAGTGTAGCGGAATTTAAATACAAGGGCAAACAAATCATTTTAATTAAGCCGACCACTTACATGAATCTGAGCGGTAAGGCAATAAATTATTGGCTGCAGACCGAAAAAATTAAACCCGAAAATTTATTGGTATTGGTGGATGAATTGGCTTTTCCGTTCGGACAGATACGTATTCATCCTAAAGGGAGTGATGGCGGGCATAACGGACTGAAAGATATACAGGCTACTTTAGGAACTCAAAATTATGCGCGTTTACGTTTTGGTATTGCTAATGTTTTCGGTAAAGGAAAGCAGGTGGATTATGTATTGGGCAAATGGGATGAAGAAGAAAGAAAGCTCGTGCCTGAACGCGTAAAAACAGCTGCCGAAGCCGTAAAAATGTTTGTATTTGCCGGCTTACAACAAACAATGAATGCTTATAACAGCAAATAATTATACTATAACAAATTGCTTCGTTGCCAACAGCCTTCTCGCAATGACGAACACTCAGGTTATCAACAAAAAAAACTTTTACACATTTCAAGGGAAAGGGCCGCTTAATGTTAATTTTGATACCCCTTGATTCCAAAAGATACCATAGATAAAATTGTTGAAGCCGCTCGAGTAGAGGAGGTGGTGGGCGATTTTATTGTTTTAAAAAAACGTGGCGCCAATTTATTAGGACTTTGTCCGTTTCACGGAGAGAAAACACCTTCGTTTACAGTTTCTCCCGCAAAGGGAATTTACAAATGCTTTGGTTGTGGTAAAGCAGGGAACTCTGTGAATTTTATTATGGAGCATGAGAGTATGACCTATCCGGAGGCTCTCAAGTATCTTGCAAAAAAGTATAATATAGAAGTTGTAGAGAAAGAAATTACTCCCGAAGAACAGGCTCTGCAAAACGAAAGAGAAAGTTTATTCATAGTCAGTTCATTCGCGCAAAAACATTTCAGTGATAATTTATGGATGACCGATGAGGGCATGTCGGTGGGCTTAAGTTATTTCCGCGAAAGAGGTTTTACCGATGAGACGATTAAAAAGTTCCAATTAGGTTTTTCATCTGAAGAAAGAAAAGCATTTACCAAAGCCGCTTTACACGGAGGATACAAAGCCGACTATTTAGTAAAAACAGGTTTAAGCATTTTATCCGATCGTTACAAACCCGAAGAAGGAGAAATAAAAATAGATCATTTATTTGACCGTTACAGCGGGCGTGTAATTTTTCCTATTCACAATGTAACGGGCCGCCCGATTGGTTTTGGAGGAAGGATTTTAAACAACGATAAAAAATCTGCCAAATATGTAAACTCACCGCAAAGCGATATTTACGATAAGAGTAAAGTTTTATACGGATTGTATTTTGCCAAAAAACAAATTGTGCACGAAGACAATTGCTTTTTGGTTGAAGGATACACTGATGTAATTTCAATGCATCAATCGGGAATTGAGAATGTGGTTTCCTCTTCAGGAACTTCGTTAACCGTTGAGCAAATAAAATTAATACATCGTTTTACCAATAACATTACCATTTTATACGATGGTGATTTTGCCGGAATAAAAGCAAGCTTTCGCGGGATTGATTTGATCCTGGAAGAAGGAATGAACGTAAAAGTTTTGTTGTTCCCCGACGGAGATGACCCCGATTCCTATTCTAAAAAACACAGCAGCGATGAGATGAAGGAGTTTATTAAAAAGAACTCGCTTGATTTTATAAAATTCAAAACCAATTTACTTTTTGAGGAAGCAAAAAACAATCCAACTCAAAAAGCAGCACTGATAAAAGAAATTATTGAGAGTATTGCTATTGTACCTGATGCAATTACCCGTAACGAATACATTACCGCATGCAGTAATATTTTGCATACAGATGAACAAACCTTGGTTTTTCAGGTGAAGAATATTCGCATGAAAAAGCAAAGTAAGGGAAGCATGGAGCATCAATCGGTAAAAAATCCGGAAGAGAAAAATTCTAACTCGAAAACCAATGCAGGAGTAAAAGACGAATTAGAAAAATTACTCGAGGCCGATTTAAATCCTTTCGGTGAGCAGGAGAAAAATTTAGTACGGCTTTTGCTTAATTACGGGAATAAACTGATTGAGGTAACTCATATTGATAACGAGGGCGAAGAAGGAGTAATGGAAATTTCTATTGCAGAATATGTGCTTAACGAATTAATGCACGACGAACTTTCGTTCATGGACCCCGTGTATCAAATGTTTTTGTACGAGTTTATTTTACAAATGAAAGAGGGAATTTTGCCCAATGCGCAGTATTTTACCAATCACAACAACCCGAATATTTCTACAACAGCAATTAATTTAATCGCAAGCAACCATACCTTAAGTGAAAGATGGAAGGAACGCCACAATATTTATATAGGCCATGAAACGGATAATTTAAAAAAGACCGTCGACCACGATTTATATATCTACAAAGAAAAACGTTTGCAAAAATTACTCCGCGACGAAAAAGAAAAATTAAAAACCGCTAACGGGGACGAGGAAGTTCAAAATCTTTTAATTTCTATTCAGAAACTCGATGCTTTAAAAAGCCGTGCCAATAAATTGCTGGGAAGGACGATTATTTAGTCTTCTATGCAAAAGGAAAAAATGAAAGTAGAAATAAGTAAAAAAACTTTCATGAAAAATTTACAAAGATTATTCTACCGAATAATATTAACCTGCCCGTGATGTTTGCCGCCGCTGTCGGTTTTTGTATCTAAAATGTAAAAGTAAGTCCCGGCCGGAAGTTCGTTGTTCAGATACTTTCCGTCCCAATCATTTTGGTAAGGTGTTTTACTGAAAACTTTTTGCCCGTAACGGTTATAAATTTCTAAAACATTATTGGGATATTTTTCAATATTGCCGATGTAAAAGTAATCATTGGCGCCATCCCCGTTAGGAGAAAAAGTATTGAAAAAAAACAAATCACTGCCCGGTATAACAGTAACGGTTACATAATCATATAGAACGCATCCACCCGGATACACAGCAGAAAAAGTATACGTAATTGTAACACCCGGAAATACATCGGGATTTAAAGAGTTTTGATTGTAAATATTATAATTTGAAGGCTCCCAGTTAACATGGGTGGCACCATTGGCGTGCCCATGCAAAGTAATGGTCTGTCCTTGTTTAATAATAGTATCTCTGCCCGCGTCAATGCCGTAATTATACAAACGTATAGTAACAGTATCTTTTGCCGATTCTCCGTTAGAGCCTGTAACAGTTACGGTGAAAGTTGTGGTGACAGTTACGGTAGCTAATGGATTAGCCGCTTGTGCATTATTTAAAGAAACCGAAGGCTGCCATTGATAAGTGTAAGGCGATATACCTCCCGAAGCTGTTGGCGCGCCGCCTAATGTTACGCCTACTGGCCCGCTGCTGCAAAATACCTGGTAAGGGCCTGCGTCTGCCGAAGGGGCTTGTGCATGAGCAAGAAATCCGGAAAACACAAATACGAATAGAAATATGTAAGCCGGGCATCTTTTCATGTCAGACAAAGATAAAACAAAAATGCCATCTTTTAAGGATGGCACTCTGCTTGTTGAGGTAAAAATTACTTAGCTTTTTTAGCAGTTTTTTTGCCTGCTCTTTTTGCCGTAGTTTTTTTAGACACTTTACGCTTACGTTTTACGCCATGGCTGCCTATGTGAATTTTACCGCGCTTCGATCTTTTATCTCCTTTTCCCATAATTTGATTTTTTGTTGAGCAAAAGTAATGAAAAATTCATTACAGTCCCGATAGCTATCGGCAACACAGATTACGCGGATTTTTTATTTGTACAGAAAACAATTCCTATCTGCTGTGATTTGCATTATCTGTGAAATCTGTGGCTTTGAATTTTTTACCAGTACTCTTATCGGTTATTTAAAAGCCCGTTGGTTTTTAAAGCCAAATCCATAAAAACAATTTTGGTGTTGGCATTACGCTCTACATGATACGAAGCTTTGTTGAATTCCTCCGTCAATGTCTCGTGATTTTGCATCGTAATGTATGGATGAAATTTTTGCAGAAAATCTTTTTCCTCCGCACTTCCGTTTATTTGTTGCGGTATGTGTTTTATTAAAATACTGTTGCGGAACATTTGCAAAGCATATGTTAAAAATTGCTTTTGCTTTTCGCGCCCCAGGCTTTGCATTTCATCAATCCATGCGGTAATTTTAAACGGGTCGAAACGCAGGCAACTGCGCATAAAATCGCGATAAAGTTCTAAATAAATATTGGCAGGTATATTATCGTCGGCCAGCAAATAAGCCTCTTTAATATTGCCCTGCGACATAACAGCAATTTGCTCGGACTGCTGTGCGGAGAGCTGAAAATTTTTGGTAACGGCATTTGTTATTTCGTTTAAGTTTGCATGACGCACCTGTATCATTTGCACACGCGAAAGAATAGTAGGCAGTAATTGCTCGATAGCTGAAGAAACCAGAAAGAAAAAAGTTTCTTCTGGCGGTTCTTCTAAAATTTTTAAAAGTTTGTTGGATGCTTCGCTGTTCATTTTTTCGGGCATCCAGATAATCATAATTTTTCCGCGGCCTTCGTAACTGGTATAATTTAATTTACGGATAATTTCATTGGCTTCATCTTTACCAATAACAGGCTGTTTATTTTCAGCATCCAGGCGGTTAAACCAATCGTTAATTCCGAGGTAGGGAAACTCTAAAAATGCTTCGCGGAATTCAGGCAACACATCATCGCTTTTGCGAATGTCTTTGCTTAATGCGATTGGAAAAACCCAATGCAAATCGGGGTGTGCCAGTTTATTTATTTTTAAACAGGATGGGCAGGTGCCGCAACTGTCGTTTGCTGTGCGGTTTTCGCAAAACAAGTAACGTGCAAAGGCAATTGCGGTAGGAAGTTGTGCACCACCTTCATCTCCGAAAAAGAGCAGGGCATGAGCAACGCGTCCGTTACCCGCTAATTCAGTGAGGCGGGTTTTAATACTATCGGGTGCGGCTACGTCGGCAAATAACATAGCGCAAATATAATTTTTTCAAACCGGAATAAGAATCTATTTTGTGAAACGTTATATCCGGAGAACCGGCGTTAGGGATTGAGCAACGGTGTTGGAGCTCTTTTTTGAAATGGATAAAAAAGAAATAAAACGCAGATGCCACTGAAAAAGATGATCTTATTAAGATTTACATAATGTTGTTTTCAAAAAAAGCGACTTGCGAAAGCCCGCCCCGCCCAAAATAACTCATTGAAAGAACATCACCAATGCCGGGGAACGCCCAACCAATAAAAATCCGAAATACGATATACAAAAAACTCGTGAAAAGACCAATTAAGAAAATCCAAAAAAAATAAGCACTTTTGTAAAATACATGCTGATAGCCGATTTAATAACACACGATATTCCAGCGCTGAAACCCGCCGATACCATTGAGCAGGCCCTTGACTGGATGGAAGAATTTAAAGTAGAACACCTGCCTGTTTTATCGCATAAGTCATTGGCAGGAATTGTTTCTGAAAGTGATTTAATGGCCCTGCAGGATAATCACGGAAAAATTGGCGACCACCAGTTTCGTTACCTGCGCCCCATTATACATCCGCAGCAACACGCCTTTGACGCGCTTAAATTAATGAGCGGCATGCACCTTACTTTAATTCCGGTATTGGACGATAACGATAATTACATGGGCAGTGTGACCCAAAAAAGTGTGCTCGATAAAATTGCCGGATTTACTTCAGTAATGGAGCAAGGCGGGATCATTGAATTGGAATTAAATAAAAACGATTACTCGCTTACGCAAATTGCGAGTATTGTAGAGGGCAACGACGCGAAAATTTTGAGTTGCTATGTTACTTCTACACCCGACAGCAATAAAATTGAAGTTACATTGAAAATTAACCGTGAAGAATTAAGCCGCATACTGCAAACATTTAACCGCTACAACTATACCGTAAAAGCCTCGTACCACCAGGCTGGTTACGAAGATGATTTAAAAACCCGCTTTGATGAATTTATGCGCTTCCTTAACATATAAATTGTTTTTGTGGAGCGTTCTTTTTTTATACGGCACAAAACTAATTTCGCAAAATAACATTGTTCCGCCGCCGAAATTTGTTGTAGACTCAATTATCATTAAAGGAAATAAAAAAACAAGACATGGCATTATTATGCGCGAAATTAATTTTCGTGTTAATGACTCGCTTACTGAAATTGAGCTGAAAGAAAAATGTTTGCGCTCGCAGCAAAATTTAATGAACACTTCGCTTTTTGTGCATGATACGGTTTCGTATACGATTGATGCAGCATCGCGGCGTGTGAGTATTTTAATCAGCGTGCATGAACGCTGGTATTTCTGGCCGAGTTTAATTTTACAAATACAGGATAGAAATTTTAATGCCTGGTGGGATCAGGAAAATCATAATTTAAACCGTTTGAATTACGGAATTGGTTTTACACTGTATAATATATTGGGGTTGAACCAAACACTTACCCTTGTTGCGCGTAAGGGATATACCGAGCAATATGGTGCGGGTTACAGAATTCCGTATATCAATAAAAAGAAAACAGTGGGGCTAACGGCAGGATTTAATTTTTACCGAAACAACCAGATTTGGTACAAAACGGCTGACAATGGTTTGGTATATTTTACGAATAATACAGGCTACGTACGTACAGAAAGCGAGGCGAAATTGGGAATAACTTACAGGCACAAAATATACGGGCGCAATAGTTTTGAAGTTTTTTTGAAATCAAGCTCAATTAACGACACGGTAACTAATTTAAATGATAATTATTTTTCATCGAAACAAACTTTTGTTCAATATTTCAGTTTGCAATACCGCTTTTCTTACGACACACGCGATTATAAACCTTATGCTTTAAAAGGCCACGTGTTTGATTTGGCATTGGTAAAAGATGGCGTTGGAGTTTTGCAGAATGAAACGCCCAATAATTTTTACGCCTTTGCAAGCTTTAAACATCATTTTAAAATGGGAAACCGTTGGTACATGATGAACTCGGTTAAAGGAAGATTTATGCCGCAATATGTGCCCATGTATTATTTTAACCGTGCCCTGGGCTTTACCGAATTGGTGCGGGGTTACGAATATTATGTGGTTGACGGGCAGAATTACGGATTGATGAAAAGCAATATCCGCTATCAGATTATAAAACCGAAAACGTATCGTTTGCCAATTGACGCTATGAAAAAATTTACCACTTTTTCTTTTTCGCTCTATGCCGGGCCTTTTATAGATGCGGGTTACGTGGTAGATAATTCATTCGGAAAATTAAATCCTTTATCAAATCAGTTATTAGTTGGTGGTGGCATTGGGATAGATTTTGTAACCTATTACGATTATGTTTTGCGTACGGAGTTTTCAATAAATAAAATGGGCCAACCCGGAATTTATTTACACTTTAATGCACCTTTGTAGCCACAGATTTCGCGGATTTTCACATAATAATGCGAAGTAGAAAAGTTGTATTAATATCAAGCCTAACCTCTTAGCGTCCGGATAAAAACTTAGTGCCTTAGCGTCTTTACGGTGAAAAAATACTACCTTTATATTCATTTTCTATGACCATAGCTTTATACGCCCGCCCGGTAAAAGACAACTACGCTGATTATGTAAAAACACTCAGCACAAGGTTGAACAAAGAAAATATTACGTTTGTAATACACTCGGCTTATTTCGCGTATTTAAAAAAAGAGTTTGGCTTTAATTTAGAGATTCCAACTTTTACCTCTTACGAAGATTTAAAAAAACAAAAACCCGATTATTTAATTTCACTGGGTGGCGACGGTACCATGCTTGAAACCGTTGATTTGGTTCGTGAAACAGGAATTCCTGTTTTGGGAGTGAATACCGGGCGTTTAGGATTTTTAGCCAGCGTTTACAAAGAGGATTTTACAACTGCAATTGATAAACTGATAAATAAAAAGTTTACACTCGACGTGCGCACATTGTTGCAATTGAAGTCACCAAAAAATTTATTTGAGCTGAATGTTGCCCTTAACGAATGTACACTCGTAAAAAAAGATACCTCATCAATGATGAGCATTGATGTGCAAATAAACAGCGTATTTATGAATTCTTATTGGGCGGACGGATTAATTATTTCAACTCCCACAGGTTCTACTGCTTATTCTTTAAGTTGTGGCGGTCCGCTTTTAGTTCCCACTTCCGAAAGTTTTATTTTAACTCCGATTGCGCCGCATAATTTAAATGTACGCCCGGTAGTAATTTGCAGCAGCAGCGAAATCTCTTTAAAAATCCGCGGGCGCGATAAACAAAATTTAATTTCGCTCGATTCGCGCTTGGCCACTTTGCACACCGAAGAAGAAGTGGTTTTGAAAAAAGCGCCGCATAATTTTAATCTCATCAATTTAGAGGGGCAACACTTTTTTAACACCCTGCGCAATAAATTAATGTGGGGCCTGGATAAGAGAAATTAAACCTTGGGCGTTCCCCGCAAAATAAGTTTTCTTTACTAATTAATTATGGCGGGGCGGGCTCTCGGCAGTCGCTTTTTTGCATGTTGTCAGTTCGAGTGGAGTCGAGAACCTTGTAATTTTTCATTCGAAAAAGTTATTGCAAAAAGAGCTCCAACAATGCCTCCATCCCTAACGCGAATACAATTCTATAACAATAAAAAAACAAATGCAGGGAACACCCAAATCTATAATCCCTCTTCCCCGCACTAAGCACTAATTCCTTACCTTTGCACCGCTTTGCAGGAACACGTAAACACACCCATATTTAAATTAATTGCCCGATGCGCCGACGAATTGGGAGTAGAGGCTTTTGTGATTGGAGGTTATGTACGCGATATTTTTTTAAAACGCAATCACAAAAAAGATATTGATGTGGTTTCTTTGGGCCGCGGCATTGATTTAGCCACAGCCGTAAAAAATAAATTAGGAGAGGAAGCAAACCTTTCCGTTTTTAAAAATTTTGGAACAGCGCAAATAAAATTTGAAGATTTGGAAGTGGAATTTGTGGGCGCAAGAAAAGAATCCTATCGCAAAGAATCGCGCAAACCTATTGTGGAAAATGGCACTTTGGAAGACGACCAGAACCGCAGAGATTTTACAATTAATGCGCTCGCAATTGCTTTAAACGGAAAAAACTCCGGAAAACTTCTCGACCCCTTTAACGGCATGCAGGATTTGGAAAATAAAATAATCCGCACACCACTTAGCCCTGATATTACCTATAGCGATGACCCCTTACGCATGATGCGCGCTATTCGTTTTGCTTCGCAATTAGGGTTTACCATTGAGGAAAAATCGTTTGAGGCTATTAAACAAAACAAAGAACGCATCAGTATAGTTTCTAAAGAACGCATTGCGGATGAGCTGAATAAAATTATTTTGTCGCCCGTGCCCTCGGTAGGATTTAAACTATTATTTGATACCGGGTTGCTTCATTTAATATTTAAGCAAATGACTCTCCTTTATGGCGTAGAAGTAATAAAAGGAAAAGGCCACAAGGATAATTTTTACCATACACTGGAAGTGCTTGATAATATTTCACACAACACTGATAATTTATGGCTGCGTTGGAGTGCCATTTTACATGATATTGCAAAACCTGCCACAAAAAGATTTGAAGAGGGCAGAGGCTGGACTTTTCACGGGCATGAAGACAGAGGCGCGCGCATGGTGCCGAAAATTTTTGCCGAATTAAAGTTGCCGCAAAATGAAAAAATGAAGTATGTGCAAAAACTGGTACTGTTGCATTTACGTCCTATTGTTCTGGCAAAAACAGAAGTCACCGATTCGGCCGTACGCCGTTTATTATTTGAGGCCGGAGAAGAAATCGACGACTTAATGACTCTTTGCGATGCGGACATAACTACAAAAAGTTCGGCAAAAAAAGAGCGTTACCTTAAAAACTTTGCAATTGTAAGGGAAAAATTAAAAGAACTTGAGGAAAAAGACCGCCTGCGCAATTGGCAACCCCCCGTCAGTGGAGAAATTATAATGAAAACCTTTAACATTCCGGCCGGCCGTGAGGTGGGCATTATAAAAACCGCAATCCGCGAGGCTATTTTAGACGGTGTTATTAAAAACGATTACCACGAAGCCTTCAATTTTATGTTGGAGAAAGGCAAAGAATTGAATCTAACTGTCCAATCGTAGGGTGTATTTCTTTCCGAGAGGGAGATGTCCGAAGGACAGAGAGGGTTCAACCACTTATCCGCCAAACCCTGCCACTTACAAAGTGAGGCCTTAAATCAGCCCTTTTCGGTATATTTTTGCCCTGTTAAACAACGTTAAATAACGTCAAAACTTAACCCCTCTATGTTTTCAGATTTAAAACATATTTAGTAAGTTTGGCATCTTATAAAAAAGTAAAAAACTATAAAAATCAATAACTATGAGCAACAAAAAAACATCAGGCGGATTTTCGTTTATCGTTTCGTTTCTGGCAATTGCCATTTGTATGGCCCTGGGCGTGTTTATTTACATGTCTATCCTCGGTAACCCAAGTAATTTTGATGCTGAAGGGCATCCTAAAGCAGGAAACTTCCTTGGCATCATGTACAAAGGGGGATTCATTGTACCTATCCTGTTAGGTGTGTTTTTAACCGTGCTTACATTCGCCATCGAGCGTTTTATTACTATTCAGAAAGCAACCGGTAAAGGCCAAACCGATAAGTTTGTTGCCAAAATCAAATCAATGGTAGCTAATCATGATTTAGAAGGTGCTATTGCTGAGTGTAACACACAAAAAGGCTCTTTAGCCAATGTGGTTCACGAAGGTTTAATTAAATACCAATTTGTACAAAACGACGGCGCAATGGATAAAGAAGCTAAAGTAGCTGCTATTCAAAAAGCAATCGAAGAAGCAACAGCTCTCGAATTACCAATGCTTTCTAAAAACATGGTAATTATTTCAACCTGTGCGTCTATTGGTACACTTGTTGGTCTTATCGGAACGGTTGTAGGTATGATTCGTGCCTTCGGTGCACTTGCCAGTGCGGGTACTCCTGATACATCAGCTCTTGCAACAGGTATCTCTGAAGCACTTGTAAACACGTTGGTAGGTATCTTATCATCTGCATTAGCGATTATTTTTTATAACCTGTTCTCTAACCGTGTTGACCAGCTTACTTATGCAATGGATGAAGCCGGCTTCTCTATTATCCAGGAGTTCCAGTCTACCGGAAAATAATTTCCCGGTATTTTATGGAATCTTAAAAAACAGTTCATCATAATAATATAAAACTTAAGCAATGCCAAAAATTAAAGTTCCAAAAAGCGCACCCTCTATCGACATGACGCCGATGGTGGATCTTGCGTTCCTCTTGGTAACCTTCTTTATGCTTACCGCCTCTTTTCGTATGGCAGAGCCCGTTGTAGTTGACCCTCCTTCTTCTGTTTCTGATAAATTATTACCCGATAACACAATTCTGGTAACCATTGATGAAGCAGGAAGGCCCTTTTTCGGAATCAGCAACGGTGAGGCCAAAGTAGCTACGTTAAAAGTTATGTCAGATAAATACAAGGTAAAATTTACTGAAGAACAGATTAAAAAATTCGGTGGTTTATCAAGTTTTGGAGTTGAAATAAAAGACCTTCCGAAATACCTTAACTCAACTGAGGCGGAGCGCTTAAAATTTCAACCGCAAAAAGGCATACCTAACGACTCGGCTCTTAACCCACAATTGCGAGACTGGATTTTAACAGCAGCCCGCGAAGTAAACGCAATTTATATACGCGAGCGTGATAAAGCCAAAGATGCAGGCAAAGAATTTAAAGGAGAAAAACCACGTTATGCCATTAAAGCTGACGGGAAAGCAAAATATGTTTCGGTAAAAGACATTATTAAAACTTTTACGGATATGAAAATTTATCGTTTTAACTTAATTACCTCGCTCGAGGGTGGTGCAAGCACCGCGCCCGCAGCTGGTGCACATTAAAAAATTATAACAAATGGCTGAAATTGCAGAAGGTGGTGGCGGTGGCCACGGCAAAGGGGGTAAAAAACGCGCCAAGAAACAGTCAACCCGCGTTGACATGACTCCTATGGTTGACTTAGCGTTCCTGCTGTTAACGTTTTTCGTATTAACATCAACATTTAGCAAACCTAAATCTATGGAGATTACATTTCCGGTTCCGCCTCCTCCCGGCCCTCCGCCCCCCGAGGTAAAAAACGGATTAACCGTTATCTTATCAAAAGACCATAAAATATTTTATTACGTGGGGCAGTTTAACGCACCGGATAATAAAGAAGGAAAGCCCGCAACTCAATTAACAGAAACAACTTTTTCGTCAGAAGGATTGCACAAAATTTTACTTGAAAAAAATAAATTCGCGAAAGATGAAATAGAAAAATTGGCCGGGCAGGTAAAAAGAAAAGAGATTGCCGATTCAACTTTTAAACGTTTATCTATCGACGCAAAAGGAGATAAACAATCGCTTACAGTTCTTGTAAAAACAGACGATAAAGCAACATATAAAGACGTGATTGATGTAGTAGATGAAATGAACATTTGTTTTGTAGGTAAATATGTTATCGTTGATATGTCGGCCCCTGAGTTTGCGCTCTTAACAGAAAAAATTAAATAGTCATGGGAATTATATATGCAATAATTATAATAGTTGCGGGAGTCTCGCTACTGTTTGCAATGGAAAAATGGAACAACGAAAGTTCAGAAAACCGCAATGATCTGGTATTTAAAGGAAGAAACAAATCATACGGTGCTTTTAAAATTCGCACTGAATATACCCGCATGATAGCTGTCATAATCGGATGCATGATGTTGTTTTCTGTTTCCGCTTACGGATTAAAGCTGTTAATGGACCTGAAAGGCAGTGAAGTTGCAGCCGTTGACGCGAAATTAGACATGACGCAAATCGACCTTACCCCGCCTGTGGATAAGAACGAACCC
>Ga0210400_10000249_pt1 | contig 65319 bp, 57 predicted proteins | sample IncBWH26MmetaG_FD_155456 | JGI IMG/M metagenome (GOLD analysis project Ga0210400, IMG submission 155456) | Forest soil microbial communities from Barre Woods Harvard Forest LTER site, Petersham, Massachusetts, United States - Inc-BW-H-26-M | ecosystem: Environmental > Terrestrial > Soil >...
CCCCGATATGATCCGGATGGGGATGAGTCAGTAAAATGGCCGCGAGCTTCAGGTTGCGGCGTTTTAATTCGGCGATCACCGGTGCGGCGTCCCCCGGGTCGACGGCCACGACCTGAGCCGGGGCCTTGGGAGACTCGATGAGCCAGACATAGTTATCGGAGAACGCGCCCACGGGGCGCACGTTAAGATGCATGGCAAGGATTGACATTTTGCGGCGTATTTAACCTGTAACATTAGAACTTCGCTAGTGTTTTTAAGAAGGAGCGGTGATTGGAATCGACGGCGCCTACCGCGTTGAGCGACTGGTTCGAGGGTCCCTTGGGCGCCCGCGTGCTGCGCGAGGAAGCGGCACTCGCGACCTTGGCGCTCGACACGGTGTTCGGCTTTGAGCTCCTGCAGGTGGGCGCGTGGGGACCGGCGCGTCATTTGCTGACCGGGGCGCGCACCCAGCACACCACGTTGTTGGCGCCGGAACTCACCACCGGCGTCACGCTGTGCGCACCCCTCGATACCTTGCCGTTCAGGTCTGACTCCATCGATGCGATTCTCTTGCCCCATACGCTCGAGCTGGTCGAAGACCCGTATGCGGTGCTGCGCGAAGCCGAGCGCGTGTTGACCGGCGAGGGCTGCCTCATGATTTGCGGCTTCAACCCCTTCAGCGGCTGGGGCGCCCGGCGAGTCTTCGGCCGTTACATCGGCCGCCCGGCCTTTCCGCCACACACCCAGCGCATGCTCTCGGAGCGGCGACTGCGCGACTGGGTGGCCCTGCTCGGGTTCGATGTGGACAGCGTGCACGGCTATCTGGGCTTTTTGCCTTTGACGGGTGGCGTCGGCGAGGTACGGCCGCGGCGGGCTCTCACCGCGGGTGCCTACCTGCTCAAAGCCCGCAAGCGCGTGTCCACGTTGACCCTGGTGCGTCCGCGCCGGCGGGTGCGCCAGCGCGTCTTGGTGGGCGCCGCGGAACCCACGAACAAAGTCGCGCCATGACCGAGGTTGAAATATTTACCGACGGCGCGTGCCGCGGTAACCCGGGCCCCGGCGGCTGGGCCGCACTGCTGGTCTTTGGCACTGAACGCAAGGAAGTGTCGGGTTCCGAGGCGGCGACCACCAACAACCGCATGGAGCTCACCGCGGCCATCGGCGGCTTGGGTGCCCTGAAGCGGCGCTGCGCGGTGAAGCTCTACACGGACTCAAAGTATGTGCTTCAGGGCATCACCGAGTGGCTGCCGAACTGGAAGGCGCGCGGCTGGCGCACCGCGGCGCGACAGCCTGTGAAGAATCAAGACCTGTGGCAGCTGCTCGATGCGGCGGCGGCGAATCAGGACATTCAGTGGATTTGGGTGAAGGGACATTCGGGACATGATGGTAATGAATACGTCGATCAGCTCGCCAATGTCGCCATCGATCGCATGTTGGCCGGGCGGTAGTTCATAAGATGCGTCAGGTCGTTCTCGATACGGAAACCACGGGTCTGGAAGTGGAGCAGCAGCACCGCATCATCGAGATCGGTTGTGTGGAAATCTTCAACAGGCGGCTCACCGGCCGATCCTTCCACCAATATTTGAATCCCGAGCGCGACATTGAGGAAGGCGCGGTGCTGGTGCACGGCCTGACGCGCGAAAGATTGGCCAAGGAGCCGACCTTTTCCCAGGTGCACCGGGAGTTTCTGGAGTTCATCCGCGACGCGGAATTGATCATCCACAACGCGCCCTTCGACGTGGCATTCCTCGATGCCGAATTCAAGCGCATCGAACTCGATCACCGGATGGCGGATCTGTGCCGCGTGCTCGACTCCCTGGCGCTCGCCCGGCAAATGCATCCCGGCCAGCGCAACAGCCTGGACGCGCTGTGCAAGCGCTACTCGGTCGACAATTCGCAGCGCGAGTATCACGGCGCCTTGCTGGATGCGCGCATCCTGGCCGACGTGTATCTGGCGATGACGGGCGGGCAGGGCAGCCTCACCTTGAGCGCCGAGTCCGACACGGTCCGCAGCCGCGCGCGCCAAGCGGCGCCCATGCGGGCGACGACCGACATCCGCATTGTCGTGATCAACGCAAATGAAGAAGAGACCGCGGCCCACGAACATATCCTGGCACTGCTCGACAAGGCGTCGGCCGGCAAAACGGTGTGGCGAACGCTGTGAAGCGGTTGCGCCGGGCGAGGTGTGAAGCACTCCATCGAGTGGTATCTTGCGTATTGTCACCCGCAATCTTCATGAGCTGTCCGACATGAGCCAACTGAACTCATCTCTCCCCGCTTGGGGCGCAGTTGCCGCGCACGCCAAAGAATTGGTCAAAGTGAATTTACGGGATTTGTCGGCCAGCGACCCGAAACGATGGCAGAACTTTCACGTCGAGCATGACGGCTGGTTGTTGGATATTTCGCGCCAGCGCATCACGCATCAGACCTTGGCGCTGCTGTTGGATCTTGCCCGGGCAGTGGATGTCGCCGGACGCATTGCCGCCATGTTTCGCGGCGATCCGATCAACACCACCGAACAGCGCGCTGTGCTGCATACTGCGTTGCGTTCGGAATTTGCCGGCGGACCGGCGATACAGGCCGAAGTCAAAGCCTCGCGCCAAAAATTATCTGCATTTGCGGGCGCAGTGCGCAGCGGCAAGAAAGTGGGCATCACGGGCAAGAAATTCAGGCATGTTGTGAACATCGGCATCGGCGGCTCGGACTTGGGGCCGCTGTTGGTGTGCGACGCCCTGCGGCACGAGTGGAGCGGCGACATCACGCCGCATTTTGTGTCGAACGTGGACCGTACTCAGCTGGAAGATCTGATCCGCACGATTGATCCGGCAGAGACATTGCTGATCGTCTGCTCCAAGACCTTTGTAACCCAAGAGACCCAGGCAAACGCCAATGCCGCGCGAGAGTGGATCGTCGGTGCGCTGGGAGAGAAATCTCCCGCCAACCACTTCGCGGCCGTTTCGACCAACGCGCCGGCGATGGATAAATTTGGTATTGCGCTTGACCATCGATTCACCATGTGGGATTGGGTCGGGGGACGATATTCGGTGTGGTCCGCGATCGGGCTCATCGCCGAAATCGTCATCGGGAGCGAACGCTTCGAAGAGTTCTTGAGCGGCGCCAGCGATATCGATCGCCATTTCACGACGGCGCCATTCGAGAAAAACCTGCCCGTACTGTTGGGCCTGATTGGTGTTTGGAACCGCACGTTTCTCAATCTGCCCACGCTCGCCGTCCTTCCCTACGATCAACGTCTGGCGCGCCTGCCTGCCTACCTGCAGCAGCTTGAAATGGAGAGCAACGGCAAATCGGTGTCGCTCGATGGCATCCATGTGGACTTCGCCACGGCGCCCATCGTCTGGGGCGAGCCCGGATCAAACGCGCAGCATTCGTTCTTTCAAATGCTGCATCAGGGGACGTTGACGGAGGCGCTCGATTTCATCGCGCCGTTGCGCGGCTCGTGGGGCGGTACCGAAGGACAGGACCTGGCGCTGCAAAATTGCTTCGCGCAGTCGCAGGCTTTTGCCTACGGACACACGCTGGCGGATGTCGAGGCAGAGATGCGCAAGGCTGGACTCCCCGCCGCGGAAGTCGAACGCATCGGCCCGCATCGGGTGCATGAAGGCAATCGACCGAGTTCCCTGCTGATGTACCCGCGAACCACCGCCAGGACCCTGGGACAGTTGCTGGCGCTGTATGAGCACAGCGTGTTCGTGCAAGGCAGCGTCTGGGGCATCAATTCTTTCGATCAGTTTGGCGTGGAGCTTGGCAAGAAACTGGCCGCCGGCATCGATATGACCGGGGCCAAAGCGCCACAAGGGAACGGGGCGGCGGGATTGGCGGCGCTCATCGACTACGTGGCGAAGCATCGATAGCAAGAAGACCATGAAACCCCGTAAGGGAATTATTTTGGCCGGCGGCGCCGGCACGCGCCTGCATCCCATCACCTTGTCGCAGAGCAAGCAGCTTTTGCCGGTTTACGACAAGCCGATGATCTACTATCCGTTGGCCGCGCTCATGTCGGCCGGAATGCGGGAATTCCTGATTATCACCACACCGCGCGACCGCGAAGCGTTTCGCGATCTTTTGGGTACCGGTGCCCAGTGGGGCGTCTCGTTCGAATACATTGTCCAGGATGCGCCGAATGGAATCGCACAGGCGCTGATTCTCGCCGAAACGTTCCTCGCGGGCGCGCCCTCGGCGCTGATTCTCGGCGATAATATTTTCTATGGCGCCAACTTGACGTCGCTGCTGCAATCCGCTTCGCAGCGTGAATCTGGCGCCACGGTGTTCGGATATTACGTGCAAGATCCGGAACGTTATGGCGTGGTGGAATTCGATGCGCAGGGCCGGGTCACGGATCTGTTGGAGAAACCAAAATCTCCGCCGTCCAATTATGCCGTGACCGGCATCTATTTTTATGATGCCCGCGCTTCGGCGCTGGCCAAAGCACTCAAGCCATCCGACCGCGGCGAGCTCGAGATCACCGATCTGAATCGAGCCTATTTGAAGCTGGGTGATCTGCGCGTCGAGCGGTTGGGGCGCGGCACGGCATGGCTGGACACCGGCACGCACAATTCGCTGCTGGATGCCGGCGTATTCGTGCGCATCATCGAAGAGCGCCAGGGCCTGAAGGTGGCGTGCGTGGAAGAAATTGCCTGGCGTTCAGGCTTCATAGACACGGAGCAACTGATAAAGCTGGCGCAGCCCTTGGCGAAAAGCGGTTACGGCGAGTATCTGCTGCGGATCGTCAAAGAAAAGACGCAAGAGTGACGTTCCCGCGCTCATGAAATTTCAGAGTACCCCAATCAAGGATGCGGTGTTGATCGAACCGCAGGTGTTTGGCGACGCGCGCGGATTCTTCCTGGAGAGCTGGCAGAAAGAGAAATTCGCCGCCGCGGGTATCGGCGCGACTTTTGTACAGGACAATCACAGCCGCTCGAGCCAATGGACATTGCGGGGGCTGCACTTCCAAATCGAACGCACCCAAGGCAAGCTGGTGCGCGTCGCCTCCGGTAGCGTATTCGACGTGGTGGTCGACTTGCGGCGCAGCTCGTCGAGTTTTGGGAAATGGTGGGGAGTGGAGCTGTCGGCGGAAAACCATCGCATGTTGTGGGTCCCGGAGGGACTGGCGCATGGGATACTGGTGACATCGCAGACTGCTGATTTTCTCTACAAATGCACGGAGCTTTACAGCCCGCCGCACGAACGGACCTTGGCGTGGAACGATCCGGCATTGGGAATTCAATGGCCACTTCCCGCGGGAATTTCGCCAATACTATCGCCCAAGGATGCGCAAGGCCTGTCTTTCGCAGAAATCGGAGAGTTCGCGTGAGAGTGCTGGTGCTCGGCGGCGGACAGATCGCCAGGGCGGTTGGCGCGACGGCGCCACCCCACCATCAAGTGGTCAGCCGCACCCACGCCGAACTCGATATTGTCGACGAACAGGCGGTCGCGCGAGCAATGTCGGATGTCAAAGCGGATTGGATCGTCAATGCGGCCGCCTATACGGCGGTCGACTTAGCCGAGGATCAATCGGCGCAGGCCTACGCCGTCAACGACACGGCGGTAGCTTCACTCGCTCGCACGTCCTCGGTTACAGGGTGCAGGCTACTGCATCTCTCCACGGATTTTGTCTTTGACGGCAATTCCAATCGCGCTTATCTGCCGGGCGACCAAACCAACCCGCTGAGCGTCTACGGGGCGAGCAAACTGGCTGGTGAGCGCCACGTGTTGGCCGGCGACTCGGGGATCGTCCTGCGGACGTCCTGGGTATACGCCGCCAAGGGCCGGAATTTCGTCCTGACGATGCTGCGCCTGATGCGTGAAAAAGACCGGATCAGCGTGGTTTGCGATCAGATTGGAGCACCCACGTGGGCCGCCAGCGCCGCCGGGGCGGTCTGGGGGTTGATCGATGCGGACGCTGCTGCCGGCATTTACCACTGGGCGGATTTGGGCGTGGCGAGCTGGTACGATTTCTCGGTGGCTGTCCAAGAGGAGGCGCTCGCGCGTGGGCTATTGGCTCGACCGATCCCCGTCACTCCGATCCAGAGCGCCTCCTATCCGACTCGAGCGCGGCGACCGGCTTTCAGCGTTCTGGACACGGTATCTACGCGAGCTGCAATCCGCGTGCCGGTGCAGCATTGGCGGCACAACTTGAGGAACATGCTGGATGAACTTCGAACCGCGTAATCTGTTCATAACAGGCGGCGCCGGCTTCATCGGCTCGAACTTCGTGCACCACTGGCTGGCAAATTCGCGGGACGGTCGCGTAGTAGTTTTCGACGCGCTGACGTATGCCGGCAACATTGACAATTTGTCGGACGTCGAGGGTCACCCGCGCTACCTGTTCGTTCGCGGCGACATTTGTGATGAAACTACCGTGCGGTCACTGTTGCAGCAGCATCAAATAGACACGCTCGTGCATTTCGCCGCCGAATCGCACGTCGACCGCTCCATCCTGGGACCCGACGATTTTATTCGTACCAATGTCGTTGGGACTCACTGCTTGCTCAAGGTTGCAAAAGCACTGTGGATAGACCAAAAGACCGTGCCGGCGCACCGCTTTCATCACGTATCGACCGACGAAGTGTATGGTTCGCTGGGTCCGGACGACGCGCCGTTTCACGAAGACAGCCCGTATTCACCAAACTCACCTTACTCCGCAAGCAAGGCGGGTTCCGATCACCTGGTGCGCGCCTATCGTGAGACTTATGGGCTCAATACCACGGTCACGAATTGCTCCAACAACTACGGGCCTTATCACTTTCCTGAAAAGCTCATCCCGCTGACCATCGTAAATATCTTGCTTGGCAAGACTTTGCCGGTCTATGGCGACGGACTGCAGATTCGCGATTGGCTTCACGTGGAGGATCACTGTGCGGCAATTGGATTGGCGCTCGCCAACGGGCGGCCGGGCTCGGTGTACAACATTGGCGGCAACAGTGAAACGACGAATATCCACCTCGTGCGCACGCTCTGCGACCTGGTGGATCGACGGCTGAGCGCGCAATCGGCGTATCGTGACTCGTTTCCGGCGTCGCCGGTGTTCAACGGGAAGCAGGCAGTCGAATTGATTTCACACGTTCGCGACCGTCCGGGCCACGATCGTAGGTATGCCATCAATTACTCGAAGGCGGCGCGCGACTTGGGCTATTCGCCGGCTCGAGACCTCAAGAGAGGGCTGGCCTCTACCGTTGACTGGTATTTGCAACACGCCAAGTGGTGGCAGACTCTCTTGGGCCGGAACTACGACGCATGGCTTCGGACTAACTACGAACGCTAAGGCGCCAAGTCGCAACCACCATGGGGTTTAGAGTGGGATCCCGTGGATGGGGTCGTTGGGCGTCAGGGTCGAGGTCGGGTTCTTTAGTATACAATCCGGCCCGGTGGACTTGAGCTTACCTCCATAAATCACGTAAAGGTCTGTCAAAAAAGATGAGCGTCGTTTTCTTCGCGGCCTGTAGGAGGCTAGCCAGCACTTTAACCACCGCGAGTATTTTGATATTGATTGGGCTGGTTGCCGGCGCGCAGACCCCCACCCAAGAACAATTGAACCAGCTTAAAAATCTGCCGCCGGACCAGCAGCAGCAACTGTTGCAAGGGGTGTTGGGCGGCGATGGCACGAACCGTAAGACCGACCCCAAACTCAACACGCCAGAGACGGTCGATCGCGCCGGCCGGATGCGCGACTTGGGGCAGGGGACGGATACAGGTAAGACGGCTGACGGACGCACGCTGCGCAGATCGGACGAAGACCCGGAATTGCGCGCGGGCGATACCGTTTTGATTGACTTAACGCCGGTTGAACTGGTGGGAGCAGACAACAATTTGATCGTGCCGGCGGGTGGAACCATCAGCCCAGCGGGCGCCGGGGCAGCAGCGGCCGCCGCTCTTGCTGGTACAGGCAATGCTGATGCCGGCGCGAGTCTTCCCAATGGAGCCAGCGCGGGTAATACCGGCGCCAACGCTAACAGCGGCAGCCCGACTGCCAACTTCAACAAAAGCAATGCGGGTAGTGATTTCGGGCGTATCCACTTTCCGCAACCACCGAAGTCATCGAAGGAATTGGCCGCCTCGGCGAAACTCAGAGACCAAATTCTTAAAGGCAATCCGTACAAATTGAATCGTTTCGGGGTCCTTGAACTTCCCGGGCTGCCGGCGATTCCGCTGGGTGGGCTTACGGCCGATGAAGCCACTCGGCGCTTGAGCGCCGATCCTGACTTGGCTGGTTTCACCGTCAAACTCACCCTGCTGCGGCTCGAGCCGTTGGATGACGAAGGTGTCAAGCCATTTGGTTACGACCTATTCCAGGGCGTTCCGAGTACGTTTGCGCCGGTCAAGGACATTCAGGTGCCAATCGATTACATCGTGGGTCCAGGTGATACGTTCAATATTCAGTTGTATGGCGGCGAAACGGCGCTGTATACGTTGACGGTGGGTCGCGACGGGCGCATTAACTTCCCAAAGCTCGGTCCGATATCAGTGAGCGGCATGGGGTTCGATGCGGCCCGTGCGGCGCTGGAACATCGCGTGGCCGAACAGATGATTGGTACGCATGTGAGCGTAACCATGGGGGACCTGCGCTCCATTCGCGTATTTGTATTGGGCGAAGCGGAGAAGCCGGGCTCATATACCGTCAGCGGTCTGTCCACAATGACCAATGCGTTGTTCGTCAGCGGCGGAGTGAAAACGATCGGATCGCTCCGCAACATCGAGTTGAGACGTAACGGCGAGCTGGTTTCAGTGCTCGATCTTTATGACCTGTTGTTGCACGGAAATACCAGCGGCGATCGGCAGCTGAAGCCGGGCGATGTCATTTTTATTCCGCCTATCGGCACCGTGGCGACTGTCTATGGGGCCGTGCGACGGCCGGCCATTTACGAGCTCAAGACCGAAAAAACCGTGGATCAACTCATCAAGATCGCCGGGGGGCTGTCGCCTGACGCAGACGGCAAGCTTGGTCAACTGGAACGCATTCAGGCTTCGCGCCTGCGGGAAATGCGCAACATCAATTTGACCACGAGCGAGGGAGCCCATACCGAACTGTCGAACGGTGACAAGTTGCGCGTCCCGGCAATTCGTCCCACGCTGGAAAATTCCGTGATACTGAGCGGCGATGTCTTTCGCCCCGGCGCATTTGAATATCGCGCGGGCTTGAGACTCACGGATATTGTTGGCAGTTTCGATGAACTGCGCCCAAATGCAGATCGGCATTACTTGGTGATTCGCCGCGAGATCCCTCCCGAGGAAAAAATCGAAGTCATCTCCGCCGATCTGGAGCGGGCTCTGGCTGCCCGTGGCTCGGCCGATGACGTGGAATTGAAGCCTCGCGACAAGATAGTTGTTTTCGACCTGACTGCCGATCGGGTTCGCACGGTTGCGCCCATCCTGGCTGACCTTGAACTGCAGTCATCAGCGAGCATGCCTGCAAAGATCGTGACGATCGGCGGGGAGATCAGAGCTCCCGGCCGCTATCCGCTCGAGGCCTCGATGCGTGTCAGCGATTTGCTTCGGGCGGGTGGCAGTCTGGACGACGCAGCCTACATGGGCGAAGCGGAGTTGACTCGCTATGAGGTTACTGACGGCCTCGAACGCCGGACGGACTTGATACCCGTAAATCTCTCGGCGATTCGCCGCGGCGAACCGGGTGCGGATATTGTGCTGAAACCCTACGACCTCTTGGTCATCAAAAAAACGCCGCAGTGGGAGACGCCGGGGATCATCGAACTTGCCGGCGAACTACGGCACCCCGGTTCATACCCTATCCGTCGAGGGGAGACGCTTTCGTCTATCCTGCGTCGTGCGGGTGGATTGACCGATCTCGCGTCCGACGATGGAGCCGTATTCACACGAGATGAGCTTAGGCGCCGAGAGAGAGAGCAACTCGATGTGCTGAGCAACCGCTTGCAGACCGATCTGGCGGCGCTGTCGCTCGAGGCACTCAGTACAAGCGCATCCACCACCAACGGCGGCGGGGGAGCCAATGCGGCCCAGGGACTCGCAGTTGGTCAGCAGCTGATCGAACAGCTTCACAACGCGAAACCCGTTGGCCGGTTGGTGATCGACGTGCGCCAGGTGATGAGGGGTCGCGTTGGCGGTCCTGGCGATGTGCTCGTGCGAAATGGCGACATGTTATTGATTCCAAAGAAAACCCAGGAAGTCACCATCTTGGGCGAAGTGCAAAGTCCGACCTCGCACATTTACCAGCCGGGTCTTTCAAGGGACGACTACATTGGGATGAGCGGTGGCACGACACAAAGAGCCGATCACAAGCGGATTTATGTGGTGCGCGCCAACGGCGATGTCGTGGCAGGCGGCCGCTCGGGCTGGTTTAGGCGATCGAAATTGGTGGAGATGCGCCCGGGAGATACCATTGTGGTACCGCTCGATACAGAGAGGGTGAGGGCGCTGCCGCTTTGGACGCAAGTTACCACGATTGTCTATAATCTGGCGATTGCGCTCCTGGCAATTCATAGTGTTCAGCCGTGATGTGCACGAGTGAGCGGACGTGAATTCCAATCATCCGGTCGCCATCGAGCGTGGAGACGGCATAGATTTCATCGCAATTCTGGGTGTGATGTGGCGATATCGGCTGCTCATCGGATCTGTGTCAATTGTCTTTGCGCTGATCGCCGTCTACATTGCAATGACGGCACAGGAGATATTCCGCGCCGAGGTCACGGTAACCGAGGTCCATGACAACAGGCTAGCCGCCTCGGGCGGATTGGCCGGTCAACTCGGAGGTCTTGCAAGCCTCGCCGGCCTACGCGGAGGGAGCGGTGGAGATCCGAGCATGCAGGGAGTCCTGGCATCTCGGTACCTCATCGAGGAGTTCGTCAGGGCCCAAAACCTTGTGCCGCAATTAGCGCTTGGCACCGGAAAGGGCGCGACACTATGGTTTGCAGTCAAGCACTTTCGGGAACACGTTCTCATAATCCACGACGATCAGCTCAAAGGATTGACCACGATCACCATGGACTGGACCGATCCGGCAACTGCTGCAAAATGGGCCAACGGCTTCGTGGCGCTTGCGAATGACCTCATACGCACTCGCGTCCTTGAAGAAGCAACGCGCAATGTAGCGTATCTCAACAAGCAGATCGCTCAGACCAAGGAAGTTGAGATTCAGCGCTCCTTATCTGACCTGATCGAAAGCGAAACGAAAACCTTGATGCTCGCCAACGGCCGCAAAGACTACGCGTTTCGCATTGTTGACCCGGCGGTCGCGCCGGAACTCCGGCACAGCCCACAACGCACGCTCTTGGTTCTATCCGGAACGGCTCTGGGTTTTTTCATGGGTACTGTATTGTCGCTGAGCATCAATGCGTTTCGCAGGCGCAAATTGGTCCAGTGAAAACCGCGCGATCCAACGACTCTTTCAGCGTATTGCTGCCAAAACTCTGGCACCATATCGGTCCGCGTCGTCGCCGACAAGTAATGCTCATCGTGGCGCTGATGTTTGTCGCTGCATTGGCTGAAGTCGCGAGTTTGGGATCGGTTCTGCCGTTCGTCGGAATCCTGGCGGCGCCGGAACTATTCTGGAAACATCCACTGTTGGCGCAAGCCGCGCACTCTGTCGGCATTTTCAAATCAGACGAATTGGTCTTGCCGCTGACGATTGCATTCGTTGCCGCCGCACTTATTGCCGGAGCAATTCGCGTTCTTCTGTTGTGGGTAGGCACACGATTCACTTTTGCGGCCGGAGCGGATCTGAGCATGCAGGTGTATCGGCGCACGCTCTACCAACCCTACAGCGTGCACTTGGCTCGAAGCAGCAGCGAGGTCATCAGCGGTATTGCAAATAAAATCGGGGGAGCGGTGCTGGGAATATTATTTCCGGCGCTGATGCTGGTCAGTTCCGTTGTCCTGGTATTGGCGCTGATGATTGCGCTGGTCGTCATCAATCCGTCGGTGGCAATGGTCGCTTCGCTCGGCTTCGGAGGTGGTTATCTACTGATCACGTGGCTGTCGCGCCGTCGCTTGGACAGAAATAGCCGGCACATTGCGCGCGAGCAAACACAACTTATCAAGGCGCTGCAGGAAGGACTGGGGGGCATTCGCGACGTGTTGCTCGACGGGACCCAGGTCGTGTACTGCGACATCTATGGCCGCGCCGATCAATCTTTGCGGCGCGCGATCGGCGAAAACGTCTTCATAGGGCAAAGTCCGCGTTTTGCCATCGAAGCCTTGGGCATGGTGTTGATTGCCGCGCTCGCGTATGGGCTGAGCCGGCAACCTGGCGGTGTGTCTACGGCTTTGCCCGTGCTTGCCGCACTTGCCGTCGGTGCACAGCGATTGCTTCCGGCGCTGCAACAGGCATTTGCTTCTTGGGCTGCCATTGCGGGCAGTCGCGCTTCGCTGTCCGACACCTTGGATTTGCTCGATCAGCCTCTGCCACCCGAGGCATCGGAGCCCGCCCCCAAGCCGTTGCCGTTTCGCGATTCGATTCGATTCGACTCGGTGTGCTTCCGCTACAAGGAAGACGGCCCCTGGGTACTGGATGGCTTCGATTTAACGATTCGCAAAGGACAGCGGGTGGGATTCGTTGGAATTACCGGCAGCGGCAAGAGCACGACGCTGGATTTATTAATGGGTTTATTGACGCCATGCAAAGGCCGGTTACTGGTGGACGAGGAACCGATTACCGGGCCTCGGGTCCGCGCGTGGCAGCGCACTATTGCCCATGTGCCGCAGAGCATTTATCTCTCGGACAGCACACTGACAGAAAACATCGCCTTTGGCGTGTCTCAGGATAATATCGACCCGGAGCGAGTACGCAATGCGGCGCATCAGGCGCAAATCGCTGATTTCATCGAGAGCCGGCCCGAAGGATATGACGCCTTCGTCGGCGAACGCGGGATTCGCCTTTCCGGCGGCCAGCGCCAGCGAATTGGCATCGCTCGAGCGCTTTACAAGCAAGCAAGCGTCCTGATCCTCGATGAAGCAACGAGCGCCCTCGACAACGCAACGGAACGGTCAGTGATGGACTCCATCGACGGGTTCGATCGAGATCTTACGGTGCTGATTATCGCGCATCGACTTTCGACCATCAAGCGCTGCGACACCATCGTTGAACTCGCACAAGGCCGAGTAAAAGCGCAGGGACCTTACGATCAACTGATCGAGCGCAGTTCGACTTTCCGAAAAATGGCACAGATCACAACAACACCCGGTTAGGTACTTGTAAATAATGTTCAATGATAAATCCATCTTGATTACCGGCGGCACCGGATCGTTCGGCCGGCGATACGTCAAGACCTTGCTTGAAAGGCACCAGCCGAAAAAGTTGATCATCTACTCGCGCGACGAGCTTAAACAATACGAGATGGCGCAGGACTTTCCGCAAAGCTGCATGCGCTATTTTCTTGGCGACGTTCGCGATCGGGATCGCCTCGTTCAGGCCATGAACGGCGTGGATTTCGTGATCCACGCCGCGGCCCTCAAGCAAGTGCCTGCGGCTGAATACAACCCCATGGAATGCGTAAAAACCAATATTCACGGAGCGGAAAATGTCATTCACGCCTCCTTGGCGAACAACGTAGAAAAGGTGGTTGCACTTTCTACGGATAAAGCAGCCAACCCTATCAACCTATACGGAGCAACCAAACTCGTCTCCGACAAGCTGTTCGTCGCAGCAAACAACATTGCTGGCGGGCATCGCACGCGATTTTCCGTGGTTCGCTATGGAAATGTAGTGGGTTCGCGGGGCTCCGTGGTTCCTTTTTTCAAAAAGACGATAGAAAGCGGGTGCGATCACTTGCCGATTACCGATGTCGGAATGACTCGATTCTGGATCACGTTGCAACAAGGCGTCGATTTCGTACTGAAAAACTTCATGCGAATGCACGGTGGAGAAATCTTTGTGCCGAAAATTCCATCCGTTCGCGTAATCGACCTTGCCAGCGCCATGGCGCCCAAAATGCCGCAGAAGATAGTGGGGATTCGACCTGGAGAAAAATTGCATGAGGTGATGTGTCCGGCTGATGACTCGCATTTGACTCTGGAATTTCAGGATCACTACGTGATCAAGCCGACAATCCAATTTTCCGGGATCGTGGATTTCACGGTAAACCAATTGCAGGAGATGGGCCAACCGGTAGCGGCTGGGTTCGAGTTCCACTCCGGCAAGAATCCTCGATTCCTTTCGATCGAGGAAATACGCGCATTAAATCAGCTGACAACGGCCGGATGATTCCTTACGGCAGACAAGACGTGACGGATGCCGATATCGATTCGGTGGTTCGCGTGTTGCGATCCGATTTCCTTACGCAGGGGCCTGCCGTGCCCCGATTCGAACAGGCGGTTGCGCAGCGTGTGGGCGCAAAGCACGCCGTTGCCGTCAACAGCGCGACGTCGGCGTTGCACATCGCTTGCGTCGCGCTTGGTCTTGGACCGGGGGATTGGCTTTGGACGGTGCCCAATACATTTGTTGCGTCGGCGAATTGCGGCTTGTATTGCGGAGCACAAGTGGATTTCGTCGACATCGATCCCGTGAGCTGGAACATGAGTACAGAGCTGCTGAGCGAGAAGCTGGCGGCGGCCAAGAAAGCCGGCAAATTGCCGAAGATTGTCGTTCCGGTGCATTTTGCCGGTCATCCCAGCGATCAAGAGCACATTTGGGCTCTCGCGCAGGAGTTCGGATTTAAGGTGTTGGAGGACGCATCTCACGCCATAGGCGCTTCGCGCAACGGCGAGCCTGTGGGTAATTGTCGTTGGTCCGATGTCACTGTGTTTAGCTTTCATCCGGTGAAAATCATTACCAGCGGTGAAGGCGGAATGGCGTTGACCAACCACGAGGAAGTAGCTGCCCGCATGGAGATGCTGCGAAGCCATGGCATTACCCGCAAGCCTGACAGATTTCTACAAAATGCTGCGCCCCCATGGCACTACGAGCAGCAGTTGCTCGGCTTCAACTATCGAATGACCGACCTTCAGGCAGCGCTTGGCTTAAGTCAGCTGCAGCGTCTGGCGGATTACGTTGAGCGGCGCAACGCTCTGGCTCGCCGCTATGAGGCAAGTTTGCGCGACTTAGCACTGCAGTTGCCCGTCGTGCAGCCGGCGACGCGCTCCGCCTTTCACTTATATGTCGTTCGTGTGAAGGCTGAATGGGCCGGCGCGAAGCGTGCGGGCATTTTTGGCGATTTGCGAAGTCGCGGCATCGGCGTCAATGTCCATTACACGCCGGTGCATCTGCAACCGTTTTATAAACAACTTGGGTTTGTTGACGGACAATTCCCGGAATCGGAAAGGTATGGACAGACGGCAATCTCTCTGCCGCTATTTCCCGGGTTGACGGACGGGATGCAAGATCAAGTTGTATCCGCCGTGGCCGCGGCGCTGAAGAATCCAATGCAATTGAGTGGCAGCCTATGAAGTCGGTCCTCATCCTCGCCGCCCATCCTGATGATGAGGTTCTCGGTTGCGGCGGCACCATCGCCAAGCTGGCGGATGAGGGCTCTGCCATCCACGTTGCTTTTCTGGCCGACGGCGTTTTTTCGCGCGAGGGCGACAAGAACACGAAACAAAATGAGCTAAATGCCCGCCAGGCCGCGGCTGAAAAGGCATGCATTATCCTCGGAGCAAAGGCGGTCTCTTTTGGTAAGTTCCCCGACAATCGGATGGACAGTATTGCATTGCTGGACATCGTTAAAGTCATTGAATCGCTGGTCGCCGAATATCGGCCCGACACTTTGTTTACGCATCATGCGGGCGATGTAAACGTTGACCACCGACGTGCCCACGAGGCCGCAGTCACCGCCTGTCGTCCGCAAAGAGATCATCCGGTCAAAACGCTGCTGTGTTTCGAAGTGCCCTCCAGTACCGAATGGCAGCTTCCCGGCAGCGCGCCGGTGTTCGCGCCAAATTGGTTTGTGGATGTGAGCGCTACGCTTGACCGCAAGCTCGCTGCACTGGATGCATATGCGGCCGAACTGCGCGTCTGGCCACACCCGCGTTCGCGACAGGGTGTCGAACATCTTGCGCGGTGGCGCGGCGCGACCATCGGCGCGGACGCGGCGGAAGCATTTTTATTGGGTCGTCAACTTGCATGAAGGCGATGTTTCGCGTCGATGCATCAGTTCAAATGGGCAGCGGCCATCTCATGCGTTGTTTGACCCTTGCGGAGACATTGCGCGAGCGCGGGGTGGATACGCACTTCGTTTGTCGTGAGCACGTGGGCAACCTCATCGGCCTGCTCACTCAAAAGGGCATGCCGGTCGCCGTGTTGCCGGTTACAGGCACAATAGCCGCATCGAATGGCGATGATTACGCCGCTTGGCTCGGCGTGACAGAGGCGGAGGATGCCGAGCAGACGATCGTGGCATTTTCTGCTGCCAAGCCCGATTGGTTGGTGGTGGATCACTATGGTCTCGATATTGATTGGGAGAAGCGGCTGCGCCCGCATGTTGCAAGGATTCTGGTGATTGACGATTTGGCCAGCCGTCGTCACGACTGCGATGTATTGCTGGACCAGAACTACTCCACGGAAACTGAACGGCGTTACGCCGGCTTGGTGACACCAACGTCCAAGTTGCTTTTGGGGCCCCGATACGCATTGTTGCGCAAAGAATTCAGGGCTATACGCGACCGGCTCGGGCCGCGGACCCACAGATTGGCTAGAATTCTGGTGTTCATCACCGCCGGCGATGATCAGGGCGAGACGCTGAAGGCCATGCAGGGTATTGAGTTCTTTGGCAAGGCTGAAGGCGTCGACGTAGTGGTGGGCACAGAGAACCCGGACAAGACGGAGATTATTCAAAAGTGCAAAGAACTCCGCTGGGGATATCATTGCCAAGTGGACTATATGCCACGGCTGATAGCTCAAGCCGACCTAGCCATCGGCGCCGGGGGCTCGAGCAATTGGGAGCGGTGTGCATTGGGTGTTCCGGCATTAGTGGTGATCCTTGCGGAAAATCAAGCGCCGATTGCGCGCGCGCTAGGCCACGCAGGCGTCATATGCAATCTCGGATGGAGCCGTGATCTGCAAGCCTCGGACTATGCGAGCGCATTGGGCGCCATGAACCAAGACCGCCTTGCCGCCATGACGGAAAAGTCGCTGGCGCTCGTGGATGCGGTGGGTGCAGAGCGAGTGGCGGATGCTCTATTGGCGGCATGATTGAATGCATCTGGACAGTGAAACAAACATCATGACAAATCAAGCAATGCCTTTTCAGATCGGCGGCCGAAGCATCGGTCCCGAGCATCCACCGTATTGCATCGCCGAGGTAGGGCTCAATCACAATGGCGAACTCCCCCTCGCCATACGTATGATCGATGCTGCCAAGGCCGCGGGGGCCGACGCAGTAAAATTCCAGACCTTTAAAGCAGAAGAATTCTGCGGCGACCCCGATCAGACCTTTACTTACAAGTCCCAGGGCAAGTCCGTTACGGAATCGATGCTGCGCATGTTCCAACGCTATGAGTTTCCCCGGGAAGCATGGCGAGTCATAAAAGCACACTGTGACACCGTGGGCATCACATTTTTCTCCACACCGCAAAACGCCGGCGATTTTGCACTATTGCAGGAAGTCGGCGTTCCAGCAATAAAGGTGGGATCGGATGATTTTACCAATCTGCCGCTTCTACGTGGATTCGCCTCGGCGGGATTGCCGCTAATCCTATCTTGCGGTATGAGCGATATGGCAGAGGTTCATCAAGCACTGGATACCGTGGGTTGGTTTGAAGGTCGCCCCGTGGCGCTATTGCTCTGTACCTCGCAGTATCCAACGCCTCCAGAAGATGTGAACCTTGCAAAACTTACTACCCTGCAGCAAGCGTTTCCGCGACTTCTAGTCGGGTTTTCCGACCACACTCAAGGGGCGCTTGCGGCTGCGTTGGCGGTCGCGCGCGGGGCGAGAATATTTGAGAAACATTTCACCTTGGGTCACGACTTACCAGGGCCGGATCATTGGTTTTCCGAGGACCCGGCAGGACTTGCCGAATGGATCGCGGCCATTCGTCGTGCGAATGTTTTGCTCGGAAGCCCTTATGTGCGGCCCACGAATGCGGAACGAGAAATGCGACTATTGGCCCGCCGAAGCGTGGTCGCTCTGCGAAACATTCGTCTGGGTGAAACGCTTGATGAAACCAACACTGGATTGAGGCGCCCGGGCGGCGGGTTGCCGCCGGACATGATTGGCCGCGTGCTGGGATTGCTGGCTACGCGCGATATCAAAAGGGGAGAGCGTCTAACACTGGGAGATATGCGGACATGACAAGTGAGCCGGATGATGCAGTTTTGCAAGAATGGTTTACACGATTAACGTCGTTTTCCTCCAACCGTTTTCATCCGCTGGTCTGGATAGTTGGGGAGCCCGCAATCGGTAAAAACGTCTACATAGGCGGCATGTCGGAAGTGAATGCCAAGGGCGCAAGCGTCAAGATTGGCGACGACTGTGACATCGCATCGTTTGTCACGATAAATTGCGCGGACTCGCACAAGAAATGCATAGGTCTATCTGCGGACGTTGATCGGCGCGACATCTTGATTGAACATCATGTATTCATCGGCTCCCATTCAGTCATTAAAGGCGGGGCTCGAATTGGCCATCATTCGGTTATCGCTGCTGGATCCGTTGTCGGGCCGATCGAAATACCTCCATACTCACTTGTAGCTGGAAATCCGGCGACGGCTAAATCTGGATACTATTTGAAAGCGGTTGGCGATCGGCGTGATTCCACATAATCGCCCGACGCTCGGGCAAGAAGAGCAGTCGGCCGCGGCCCGGGTCTTAGCCAGCGGTTGGGTAGCTCAAGGTCCCGAGGTCGAAGCATTTGAAAACGAACTTTGCCGGTTCCTGGGGTTACCAATCGGCCATGCCGTAGCTGTGTCAAGCGGAACAGCAGCGCTAACTTTGGCGCTACTAGCGCTGGGGGCCAAAGGCAAGCGGATCGGCTTGCCGGTGTATTCGTGTGCGGCATTGCGTAATGCCGTTGGATTTGCCGATGGCGAGACTATTTATCTCGATTGCGGTCAAGATTGTGTCAATGTGGATACGAGCACTGTCGCGACATCTAGCATCGATATCTTGATTGCGCCCTCGATGTTCGGCGTTCCCGTCGAACTTCCAGATTCCCCCAACTACCTGGTGATCGAGGATTTAGCTCAGTCGCTCGGCGCGAGCATTGCGGGTAGGCGTATTGGGCTGCGCGGGGAAGTGGGGATATGTTCATTCTTCGCCACCAAGTTGATAACGTCGGGCGGGCAAGGCGGCGCGGTGATCAGCCGCGACAAGGCTCGGATTGATTGGGTGCGCGATTATCGTGAATTTGATTGCCGTCATGACCAGAAACTTCGTTTCAATTTCCAAATGACCGATTTGCAAGCTGCGGTTGGAAGGGTACAGTTGCGACGCCTGCCAGAATTTATCAATCGTCGCGAAGATTGGTTTGCGAAGTACCGCGAAGCTGGTTTAGACCTCCTCGATTACAAAACCGCCGTGGTGCAGCCAGTGCGCTATCGCATTGTTATGCGGTGCGCACGGCCCACTCGCATCATAGCAGCGCTCGCGTCAGAGGGTGTCCGCGCAATTGTTCCGATCGAGCAATACGAATTGTTGGACGAGCCAGTGCGATATCCCGTGGCCTTGGCGCTGACGAACACGACGGTGTCTCTGCCGGCACACCCGGGATTGCGCGAAGAAGACGTTGTTCGGATTGCAGGTATTGCTAGGCAGGCCGTGTGATTCCGAGTGTATGCGTGAACGATCAATCGCGTTTCTTGATCCAATAGGGGATCTCGTCTCGGCCCAATTCAGAATGTGCGAACGTCAATCGAGCCGCTTCGCTCCGATCACGCGCGGGGAACATTTGCGTGCGGCATCATCGTTTGACTGCCGCGAAATTCCACCAAGCCATTCTGCCCTGACTGCTTGGAACGGCCGTGTCGGTCTGCTTGTGTTCAAGCCGCTCCAAGTCGAGGCCCGTACCCGCAAGCAAGGACCTCAAGTGCGCCTCGTCGGAGAAATGTACAATGCCGACATCCTGGAACTGTCCTGCCGGAAACGCGGTTCGGGTAAACTGATCCTCAAGCGATTCGCCGGTCAAATAATCTGCATTTGCGGTAGAGAACCAATCGATTCCGATGAACTTCGCTCCTGATCGCATTTTCCCTGCGACTCGGCGCAGGCACTCCTCGATGGCGGCCGTTCCATTGTGGGTCAACGAAGAACGATCGACAATGAGGTCGAATGGACCTTCAAACGGAATCTCCCTGGTAAAATCACAGCACGCCAAGCGAACATTTTCCACGTCGGCGAATCGCCGACGAACGTGCTCTACGGCTGTTGCGCTACCTTCGATGCCGTTGTAGTCGGCGCCGATACTCATGAAAAAAGTAATGTTCGCTCCGGCGCCAAATCCGAGTTCCAGCACGCGGTAGGGTAGTCGATCGGGGCGTGCATAGCGCATAACGAAGCTGACCACATCGCTCCAAGGCCAAATGCTGTTCTGGGCGCCGCGCCGATAAACCTGCTCCCAATCATTCGAAAAAGTCACGTCATGCCCTGCTCGAAGCTGCGGTGGTGCTTTGCGACAAATCCGTGCGTGTGTCGTTACCCGAAAGCAGAATCTCCAGGCTGCGGGGGCCTTCATTGAACAATAGATCGATTACCGACATATAGGGACGAAAATCAGCATGCAGCTGTCGGTACGTCGGGTGCCGGTAGTCCTGGAAGTACGGATCGACGCCGCTTGAGCGGAATTTTTCGACATCGGCGTAATCCCGCCCTTGGGCGCCGAAAATATAAACATCTGCCTTGAGTTGGAGGCACATGTCGAGCACGAGGTCCGACTTGACGCCACAGAACGAATAATCGCTGGCCTTGACTATCGGCCTGTGCAGTCCCAGACAATTCAGAAGAAAACGAAGGATTTCCAGATTCAGCTCCGACAGCGTTGCAAATTGTTGCTTCACGATTATCGTCTCGATACCGTTGATGTAGTCGGAGAAAAACGGCGCCTTCTGATACGCAAGTTGAATGGTTTTGAAGTGCTTCCGCCGCCAGGCTCCCTCGACGATTCGTATGTTACCCACGCTCTTTTCGAAGTGATCCTTGGATTCGACCGGCACCGACAACCACAATTCTCCGGTATGGTTTTTGATTTTGTTGCGGTTATTGAAGTCCTTGGTCTGGTATTGAGCAATGTCGAAGTAGCAAAACACGTCGGCAAGCGCGATCTTGTGAAAAAGGCCAAGCCATGGGAGGTACACGGGCTGGTGAGCGGTCAGAATCATGTTCGCTGTGCTCGCGTGTGATGCGGGACGGCGGCCGCCGGCGCGAGCACTGGGGGGAGGGACGCTTTTAGGGGAGACTCGAAACGCATGGCATATTTTCGCATATTAGATCGTCGCCGAGGTGATTTTGAATGAATGCTCAGTTGACCCCAGGCGTATAGTGATGCGAAGTTGTCCAGCGTGTGCTCACGCGGATGGAGGATTCTTGTGGCTCCCAACAACGCATTTCATTTTGTAACGGCCGGCACGTCCGACCGGATGATTCGCATTCTTTGGAGTCGAATTGCAGAACGGGGCGGCTACAAGATTTCGCACATCGTTCACCCGATGTATTCGCGCTCGACTTGGGTCGACATACCGAAATCTGGCGACATTCAGTTCTTGCGCGATCGATATGGCGTATTGCTGCCGAAGCCGGACCTGCGGTTGTTGGCGTCGCTGGAGACAGCGGGTAGCCCAACTGTCCATAACATGCTGCTGGGCGACCGGTTTGTTTCGCGCTTGACCTACGAAGACGGCCTTCGGTATGCAACATACCTTACTCGGCGATTGTTTGCTCTTTATGAAGAGACGAAGCCGTCGGTGGTCATTGGTGGATTCGACGCGCTGCATGGCAGTCTTGAAATGGCGGTTGCGCGGCAAATGGGAATTCCGTGGTTTGCGCCCCTGTTCACAGTTATTCCGAGCGGGATGGCGGCGTTTTGCAGCGATCTGTCGCCCGCAGCGGCGGTTGAGCTTGAGCCCGGCCGGCACGCCGCCATGGTCGACGTTGCCAATTCGCGCCTGGAGGAGTTTGAGGGGCGTCGGCTCACGGCCCCAGCGCACATACCGCCGCGGCTGTTTTCTCCGTCCGTGATCGTGCGCAGCATTCCGTCACAGATCAAGGCGCTCCTCGCAGTAGTTCACCGGCGCTCGTTCAGGGAATCTCTGAAATACACCAACTACGAGCATTCGTACTCGGTGAGTGCCGTGGTTCGCGAGGCGTTCCGGTTAAGGAAAAATCTGTGGCGGCTGCATCGGAGGCCTTTGGTCACGAAGCCGATCGATGGGCCTTATGTGTTTTTCGGTCTGCACATGCAACCGGAATCGTCGATCGACGTCATGGCGCATTTCTTTGCAAATCAGCCTCGAGTCATCGAGCTGATTGCCCGATCTCTGCCGCCGACGCACCGATTGCTGGTTAAGCTACACAAAAGCGACGCGCCAAACTACTCTCCCGAGTGGCTCGCGCGGATTGAGTTGCTGCCCGGCGTTCAAGTAGTGTCACCCTACGCCGACACTTTCGAGTTGATCAGCCGGGCCGATCTGGTGGTTGCAATCCAGGGAACCATCGCTTTGGAAGCGGCGCTACTCGGCAAGCCTGTGGTACTTTTCGGCGACTCACCGGTGCAGGTTTTTCCTTCGGCTTCGACGGTTGGGCGCACGGTAGACCTCCCGAAACTCATCCGCGAGAAGCTTTCCGAGGGTCGGCCTGACCGAGCGCGAATAGTAAACGCATATGCAAGATATCTTGCTCCGTACTACCCGGCGTCCATGAACGACTGGCAGATTGAGCCCACCGACGCTGAGATTGCTGGATACGTGAAGTTATTTGGGCTGCTTGAAAATTACGTCAAAGGTGTCTCGCGCTGAACGCGATCGTGTGTCCAAACGTTACAATAGACCAGGGGGTCGAAATGAGAATTAGGTCGGCTGTTAACAGATTGCTTGCGGTAGTTGGCATTAAGATCGCCAGCGCGAAGGTAGCCGAAAAGCAGTTTCCGGTCGAGATATCGAACTCGGACCGGAAGGCATTTCGTTACGTTCGCGACAACAATCTGTCGACTTCATCCGATGAGCGGTTGTTTGCGACCATTATGGCGTGCCGGTATGTAGCAGAGCGGGATATACAGGGCGACTTCGTTGAATGTGGCGTCTGGCGGGGCGGCAATTCGATCATCGCGGCCGACGTTTTTAAGAACCTGGCCAGCCGCCGGGGAGTGTGGCTGTTCGATACCTTTGCCGGGATGACTGCCCCCACCGCCGCAGACGTGGACTCTCGCGGAGAATCGGCGGACGAGAAGTATGCTCACAGCATGCGTGGCGACTACAATGAGTGGTGCTATGCCCCGCTCGAGGAGGTTCAGGCTAATTTCTCAAAAGTTGGGCTTCTGACCGAACGCGTCAAATTCGTCAAAGGAGACGTCGCGAAGACGTTGTCTGGGAGTGCGGAAATGCCGGGAGTGATTTCGGTACTCAGACTGGATACCGACTGGTATGAGTCGACCAAGGTGGAACTCGAGATCCTATATCCGAAACTTGCGATCGGCGGTGTTCTGATCATCGACGATTACGGTCATTGGGGCGGCTCGCGCAAAGCGGTTGATGAGTATTTTGCCAACCGAAGCAGGCCTTTTCTTCAGTACATCGATCACACCGCACGCATCGGCATCAAAGCAAGTTGACGGAGAGATTGACTGAGCCGGTTCGATGTCACGCCCTTGAAACCCACCTGGCCAACATGCATCGAGTGATTGTGTCGCAATCGGTCTCAATCACGACGACTGCCGACTGCACGCCGACAAGGACGCCGCGTGTCCTCTTGGTGGTCGGCGGCCTGGACTGCGGAGGCGCTCAGCGTGTCATGGCCGGCATGGGCAACTACTGGGCCGCCAGAGGCTGGCAGGTCCAGCTGGCTACATGGACCGGTCCGGAGATTCCGGACTTCTATGAGCTCCTCCCGAGCATTGAACGGACGTGGCTCGGGGTGCGAATCGCAGGGCACTCGCCATTCGCGGTTCTGCGGGCGAGCGTCGCGCGGGTCCTCAAGCTACGCCGGCTGTTACAGCATTCCAAGCCTGATGCCGTTGTCAGCTTTATCGATGTTTCGAACATCTATACAATTATTGCTGCAATGGGGCTTTCCTTGCACGTGGTCGTCTCGGAGCGCACCAACCCGAGTGTCAACGCCACGGTGTCGCGCCCTTGGCGAGTCTTGAGGAGAATTGTCTACTCCTGGGCTTCGCATGTTGTAGCTCAGACGCAAGATGCGGCGAGATGGATCGAAACGCGCTGCCGCGCAAGCGTAGTGGTGATTCCAAACGCACTTCGAGCCCTGCCGGTGCACGATTGTCGCCGGGAGCCGCTCATTGTCGCCGTGGGGCGGCTTTCTGCTGAAAAAGGACTGGACGTATTGCTGCGCGCATTTTCGCAGGTCCGCGGAGAGTTCCCAGAATGGAGCGTGCAGATCATTGGCGATGGGCCCGCGCGCAATGCCTTGGAAGCACTTCGCGCATCCTTGAATTTGTCCGATTCCGTGCATTTTCTAGGTCAGGTCCAGAACGTTGAGGAGTGGCTGGCGCGAGCGGGGCTGATGATTCATTCTTCGCGGCGAGAAGGTTTCCCGAATGCTGTGCTGGAGGCCATGGGAATGGGTGCGGCCGTCATCTGTGCCGACTGTCCTTCCGGCCCGGCGGAGCTGATCCAGGACGGTGTGAATGGGCGTCTGGTTCCCGTCGGCGACGTGGGCGCGTTGGCTCGCGTCATGGCCGAACTAATGAAGCGACCGCAGGCGCGCGAAAGACTCGGGCTTGAAGCCGTCAGAGTGAGGCAGCAATATGACCCGTGCACGATTATGGCGAAGTGGGAGGCGTGTCTCGCGCTAGGACCCAGAGGTTCGGACCATGGCAGTCGTTGACGTGAGTGAATGCCCACTGCATCGGAAGAGCCCCGGCCAACGCCTTCGTTGTCGCGTCGCCCGGCTATGGCTCGGCGTTCTGCAACGTGTCTTTCAGTTTGACGCGTGGCACTCAAACTCACCCTACTCTTGCCGCCCGTACAAGCGAGTGGTGGTTGGTATCGTAAATTCATTGCAGCCCAAATCGGTTGTCGAGGTCGGCTGCGGGTTAGGGGAGATTCTGAGCCGGACATCTGCTCGTGAGCGCTTCGGATTTGACTCAGACCCAGCCGTGATCCGGGCGGCTCGTTTTCTGCACCCTCGCGGAACGCGATGGGTCGCGGCTGACGCTTCTGACGTACGGGAGCTACTTCCGCGTGAACACGACATCGACTGTCTCGTCATGATCAATTGGATTCACAGTCTCCGGCCCGACCAGCTGGCGGAATGCGTGCTACCGCTGTTAGCGCGTGTGCGATACGTATTGCTCGACGCCATTGATCACGATGCGCCGCCTTCGTATCGCTTCCGTCACGACTTCGGGTTTCTTGCAGGGGTGACCGAGCGCATTTCCGCGAGCAGGGCGCCCGGCGAGCCGCGTAGCTTCGTGCTCTATAAGGTGATTTAGTGACGGCGCGTTACCTAATTCGCCTCGACGATGCGTGCGAGACCATGGATCATGGCCGTTGGGCGGCAATCGAACGGGTTCTCGACCGGCATTCGGTCAAGCCGATGGTCGCTGTGGTGCCGGACAACCGTGATCCTGCGCTCGCCGTTGCGGCGCGCGACGATCGGTTCTGGGATAAGGTGCGCGCCTGGGTAGCGAAAGGCTGGACGCTGGCGATGCACGGAAATACCCACGTCATGCAGCCGACTTCGGCCAAACTGCTCGTGCCCTTCTACCAGCGGAGCGAGTTTGCCGGCCGCTCGCTTGAAGAGCAGGCCGAGCGGATTCGCGCCTCCTGGGCGCTGTTTCTCGCGCGAGGCCTGGCTCCCCGAGTCTGGGTGGCTCCGGCGCACAGCTTCGACGTCCTGACGCTGGAGGCGCTGCGCGCAGAGACAACGATCGACGTTGTAAGCGATGGGATTGCCTGCGACACCTATACGGAGCTGGGTTTCCGGTGGATTCCGCAACAACTCTGGAATCTTTCGAGGCGACCTTTCGGCATCTGGACGGTCTGTCTGCATCCGAACCAAATGTCTCCGGCCGATCTCGACGTGTTTGACCGAGCGCTAGCGTCCGGGTTCGGCAGCAAGATCACCTGCTTCGATGCGGTCAGGCTATCGCCTTCGGGGAAAGGGGTTCTCGGGCGACTCTACCATCAATATTTCTGGTGGCGCTGGCGTCATCGCCCGAATGCACCGTCGAACTACGCGCAATGAATTCCAGAACCATGTTTGCAGCTTGTTACAACCTTTATCTGCGGTGGCGGTTGCGAGGATTCATTGGTCGAGGGCTCCAAATAGCGGAGGACTGTCGGTTGATCGGTATGCCGGATTTCGGCTCAGAACCGTATCTAATCAGCATCGGCCGGCACGTCACCGTATCTACGCGCGTGACCTTCATTAACCACGATGGCGGTACGTGGGTCTTCCGTGATGACCCGAAATACCGCGAAGTAATCAAGTACGGCCGTATCGTGATCCACGAAAATTGTTTCATCGGTTCGGGGGCTACGATCATGCCTGGCGTCTCAATCGGGCCGAACGCCGTGGTTGCGGCGCAGTCGGTCGTTACCGTCGACGCCCCGCCGAATTCGGTTGTTGGCGGCATCCCGGCACGCGTGTTGATGTCAGTCCAGGAATACGCGGAGAAGGCGCTGGCTCAAAACCCCGACTATGACCGCGGAGCCTACCGGACGAACAAGGTTAAGGAGTTGTTGCGCGTCTTTCCCCGGCCGTGGTGAGTTGTAGACGTGAGACTCGAGACGAGTCAGGCGCAGCAGCGTGTGACACTGCGCGGTTCTGCCGCTTCACAAAAAGCGGTACACTGGCGAAAGTGATTGTACGAAGCGCTACGCATACGGAAACCGTCGGGTCCGATCGTTTGACCGGGGAATCTTGAGAAGTGAAATCGGCGAGTGATTCCGCTGCCCGGCTAATTCTCGGTACTGCGCAGTTCGGATTGGACTATGGAATCGCCAATCGGACTGGCCAGACTTCTCTGAGCGAGGCGACATCGATTCTCGAAACAGCCCGGAGCCATGGAATGCGGGTGCTTGACACGGCCGCAGCTTACGGCGAGAGCGAGAAACGGCTGGGTGATATCGGGCTCGAACGTTGGGGTGTGATTTCGAAATTGCCTTTTATGCCGGATGACGTCGCGAACATCAAGCAGTGGGTGAGAGAGTCGGCTGAGGCATCTCTTTCGCGCCTCAAGATACCGAGCCTTCATGGACTATTGTTGCATCGGCCCGAGCAGCTCTTAGGACCGCGCGGTGTTGCCCTGTATGCGGCGCTACTTGAACTGAAAGAGAGTAATTTGGCGCATCGAATAGGCATTTCGATTTACGATCCCGGGGAACTCGATCAGCTCTGCGCTCGGTATCAGTTCGATGTCGTGCAATGCCCATTCAATTTGATGGATCGTCGGCTGATCGATTCCGGCTGGTTGTACCGTTTGAGAGATCTAGGAACGGAATTGCACGTCCGCTCGGTTTTTCTGCAAGGCTTGCTGCTGCTGTCGCCAACGGCACGGCCCGCGAAATTTTTGCGATGGGAGGGTCTATGGTCCAACTGGCAACGTTGGCTGGCACAGACTGCGATGACCCCGTTGCAGGCCTGTCTTAACTACGCGTTGTCATTTCCAGAAATCCAGAACGTCGTTCTCGGGGTCGATAAGACCAGTCAGTTGCAAGAGATCATCGGGATCATTGGCCTTGCGATGCCAGCGGTGCCCAAGGACTTGCAAAGCAGCGATCTTCGCCTCATCAACCCCTCTCGGTGGATTGAACTGTGATGATCGTCGCTATCGTCCAAGCGCGCCTCGGCTCCACCCGCTTCCCCAATAAAGTGATGCGTCACATTGGCGGCGTGCCGATGATTGAATTGTTGCTGGGACGACTTTCAAAATCGAAGCGATTGAATAAAATCATACTCGCCACCACGGATTCCGCGAAAGATCGGCCCTTGGCTGATTTGGTAGGCCGCTTGGGCTACGAGGTTTTTCGAGGGAGCGAAATGGATGTGTTGGACCGATATTACCAGGCCGCGCGATCCCATCGACCATCGACGGTCGTGCGCATCACCGGTGATTGTCCGCTCCTCGACCCTGAATTGGTCGATGAGGTCATCGCAGCTTATTTGGCGCAGTCGGTCGACTATATGAGCAATACGCAACCGCCGACCTATCCGGACGGATTGGATGTGGAGGTATTTTCATTTCACGCTCTCGAACAGGCGGCTGCAAACGCTGCGCGCCCCATGGAAAGGGAACACGTCACGCCGTACATGTGTGAGTCGGGCCTGTATAAGACTGGCAATGTTGCACACTCGGAGGATCTATCGCCCGAACGATGGACGGTGGATGAAGAGGTGGATTTCGAGGTCGTGTCATCGGTTTTTGAGCACTTCCATCCACGAACCGATTTTGGCTGGCGGGAAATCATGCACTTACGGCAGACACAGCCGCGACTCTTTCAGGCGAACAGGCATTTGGTGCGAAACGAGGGGGCGATCTTGGGTACGGGGCAGAAATTGTGGAAACGAGCGAAGCGAGTGATTCCCGGGGGCGGCATGTTGCTGTCCAAGCGGCCGGAGATGTTCTTGCCCGACCAGTGGCCGACCTATTTCAGTAAGGCAAAGGGTTGCAAAGTTTGGGATTTGGACGGCAATGAATTCATCGATATGTCGATCATGGGAATCGGTACTAATGTCTTGGGTTACGGACATTCTGAAGTGGACGCAGCCGTTCGCCGCACGATCGACGACGGCAACATGTCCACGTTGAATTGCCCTGAAGAGGTGTACCTGGCGGAACGGCTGATCGAGATGCATCCTTGGGCGGATATGGTCCGTTTCGCACGGACGGGCGGTGAGGTGAATTCGATAACCGTCCGGATCGCGCGGGCTGCCAGCGGTAAGGACAAGGTGGCGATCTGCGGCTATCACGGTTGGCACGACTGGTATTTATCGGCCAATCTAGGCGACGAGAAAAATTTGGCGGGTCATCTGCTCCCCGGCTTGGATCCGAGGGGTGTGCCGAAGAGCCTTCGAGGCACCGTGTTGCCGTTCAACTACAACAAGTTCACGGAGCTGGAAGAATTGGTCAATACGCAGGATGTCGGCGTGATCATGATGGAAGTGTCACGCAACCAGGGCCCACAAGACAACTTCTTGCAGCGCGTGCGGCAACTCGCGACTGCGCGCGGCATCGTGCTGATTTTCGATGAATGCACTTCCGGCTTTCGTCAAACCTTTGGGGGATTGCATTTGATGTACGGCGTGCAGCCCGATATGGCGATCTTCGGCAAGGCGCTGGGGAATGGGTATGCCATTACCGCGACGATCGGGCGCCGCGAAATCATGGAGGCTGCGCAAAGCACATTCATCAGCAGTACGTTTTGGACTGAACGAATCGGGCCGTGTGCGGCACTGAAGACTCTGGAGGTAATGCAGCAAGTGAAGTCTTGGGAGCAGATTACGCAGATGGGCACTTACATCACGGCTCGGTGGAAGAGGCTGGCGGATAAATATGGACTTTCGATTGCAACGTCAGGATTGCCGGCATTGACCGGCTTTGCATTCAATGGCCCTCGCTCGCTTGCCTACAAGACACTCATTAGTCAGGAAATGATGGCAAAGGGCTATTTGGCTGGGACGAGCGTTTACGTGTGTACGGAGCACACGGTTGAGATCGTCGACGAGTTCTTTGAGAAGTTGGATCCCGTTTTTGCATTGATCAGGCAGTGCGAAGACGGTCGGGATGTATTGGGTCTCTTGAAGGGGCCGATCTGTGATAGCGGCTTCAAGAGATTAAATTGACAAATGAAGTCAGATAAAAGCCGTCAGTAATGTCCCAACATTGGCCGGGACGTCTCATTAATGTGCGGCCAACTAACCTAGTGAACTGGAATAAACATGAGTGTGGATACCCTCTTTGACCAATCTGAATGCTCGACGTTAGACAAGCTCGGAAATTTTCCGAAATACGTGCGTCGCCACGAGATCGCCAGATTTCTTTGTCGATATGAAATCTTCAAGCGTCAGATCAATGTCAAGGGCAGCATTGTGGAGTGCGGCGTGCATCATGGTGGCGGACTCATGACTTGGGCCCATTTCTCTGCCACGCTTGAGCCCTACAACTACCACAGAAAAATTATTGGATTCGACACATTCCAGGGGTTTCCCACCGTCGCGACGGAAGATGGCAGTAACGAGCTTGCGCATGTCGGTTCGTTCCGAGCGGATTACGACGTTCAGGAAGAGCTAACGCGTTCCATAAAGGAGTACGACAGCAATCGCTTTATTAGTCACAAGCAGAAAGTCGAACTAGTTGCGGGCGACGCTTGCCAGACGATTCCTCAATATTTGACTGACAATCGACACCTTCTCGTTTCGCTCCTGTATCTGGATTTCGACATCTACGAACCGACCGTTGCAGCCCTGACTCATTTTTTGCCGCGTATACCGAAGGGCGGCGTGATCGCATTCGACGAAGTTAATAACCCATTTTGGCCGGGAGAAACTTTAGCATTGCTCGAAAAACTAGACCTCAGGCATCACAAGCTCGAATGCTTGGAATACGAACCGAACATTTCGTTCATCCAACGCGATTGACGTGCACGCCGATTCGAATGCCGGGATCGATCGGCAATAGGGTAAATTGGCATTTTTCGGCCGAAATCCTTACTGACTAATCGGATTACGGTGCGAGCGGAGGTAGCTCTCCGCGAGCGCCTGCGCGGCCTGAGCGTTCAAGTGCTGGGCATCCATGTAAACAGCCAGGTTGCCTAGCCCCGACGCACATTCCTTTGCATTACACAGCATCTCTTTTAGATCGATCACTATCAGCTGCGGGTACTTCTGCCGCACACGATCGATAGCATCGTTGTCGGGTGCCTGTTCCGTGAGCACTGCGGAATATGGGATATTGCAGTTTGTCTCGGGCGGTATCCACCCTCGCGCCTTGCGCAGAACGCATTGCGAAAGGTCGCGGTCAAATTGCGGAGTATCCCGAAACACCACAGGATTTGCGCCGGCTTGCACGATCCGTTCGACCACCGCACCTAGTCCGGCTTCGAACCCAGTACTGTTTTCGCGCGACCAATAGCCGCCCAGCACGACGTATTTGAATTGCCCAGCGAGATCGAGCAACTCGGCATTGTGCTGCCCGCAAGCGTCCGCTTGGGCGGCTGGCATGCCGGTTCCGACCGGCGGGATGTGTGTCGGTAGACAGCCACCCATGACGTGGTATACGGCCCTCATGTGCGCCGCCTTTGCCAACACGTCGACAAATGGCCTGAAGTGATTGGCATGGGAATCGCCGAACAAGAGCAACCGCGGCTGGGTTTGTAGAAGGTCTCCGAACGCGCATTTCTGGTCGAGCCGCGCGAGGTTGACGGTCGCGTCGTCAACGGTGCGAGTTGAGCAATTCCGTGCGAGGTCGATTTGACGAGAATAGCTCGACATGAGTTCGCGAATCTCCGGAGCGACACGCGCTGGAATGCCACCAGAAGCGTAGGAATATGCGGCGAACGCGCCGAAGACGAGCGCGGGCAGCGCATAGAGATAGGCAGTGGCAAGTCCGAAAGTAATCCTTCGATTGGCTCTCACGGGTTTTTCCACAAAACGCCATGATAGATACGAAAGCGTCAGCGCCAGGGCCGCGGCGCAGATGACAACCGTGGCAGTCGGGCTAATACCGCGGTAGCGCAGAAACGAGAATATCGGCCAGTGCCAAAGATAAAGTGAATATGAAATCAGGCCCACAAACACCATGGGCCGGTTGGTCAGCAATTGTCGACACCACCTGGCCTGATCCGCGGAGTAAATCACCAACGCCGCCCCGACGCACGGCCACAGAGACTTCAAGCCAGGAAATCCGGAATGTTCGTTCAGCAGGAAAAGGGACGCAGCAATCATGAAAAGACCGACCGCGCAAATGATTTCCGCTGCGACGGCCTTGCGGATTGGGAAGTCGCGACGAGCCAGCAATGCAAGCAGACCGAGCAGCAACTCGTGGGCGCGATATTGAAGTAAAAAGTAGCTTCGCGGATCCGACCACTTTGTCTGCGACAAAGCAGCGAACGCCACCGTCAGCAATAATGTGAGCCAAATCAACCGCGACTTCTGGTAACGCCACGCGAGCGCCAGCAGCAACGGAAATACAAAATAAAACTGCTCCTCGACGCCGAGCGACCAAGTGTGCAGCAGCGGAAAGAGCTCCAGCCTGGCGTCGAAGTAGCCACCGCTAAGCAGGGAAAAAAAGATGTTCGATGCAAAAACCCAACAAGCTGCAAGCGAAGTCGTGAAAAAGACCAAATCATTGACGTTGAGTAGATACAGCGAGACGGCCGAAGTTACCAAGCAGACCAGGGCAAATGCCGGAAGAATTCTTTTCATGCGCCGCGCGTAAAATCCCCGGAGCGTGAAGGTACCGTGTTCAATCTCCTTTAAGATTAGGCCCGATATCAAATACCCGGAGATCACGAAAAAGATATCAACCCCCGCAAAACCCCCGGGGACCAGCGTCGCGGTCGCGTGGTTGGCGACGACGGCTAGGACCGCAACAGCACGCAGGCCATCGATGTCAGGTCGATACCCCTCGGTCAATTGTCTCGCTGCGGTCGGCGTCGGGTTGTTTGGGTGGGATTCGTTCAACGAGTTATCAGAATGCGTTGTGTTGTGGTTGTCAAGTTGGATCTTTTCGTTGCTATGGGCGCGGGGTCAAAGATAAGCGATACTGCACGCTCGGATGAGTGGACGATGGGGCGCTATGTCGGAGACATTTGTGGTTGACCAACTTGCACCGGGCCGCGCGCGTGTAAATCGTGCAGTGGCGAGTGTTTGCACTTTCATATTGGCGGGCGCAGCAAGCTTGATCGTGACGATGAGCGCGTATTCGCAGGTGATGCGTCCGACACGCGCCAGCGTGTTCCTTGCAGCGCTCATCGGCTTGAACTTGCTCTTGAAGCCGCGGATTTTCTGGTCGCGAGAATTTACGCTTTACGCCAGCTTTGTGGGATACATGTTCATTACGCTCCTTTGGACTCGCGATATGGATCTGGCGTCCGGTACTTTGGTGCCGGCGATTGATTTTATCCTCGCGATGATTTGTTTCGGATCATTGATCAAATATCATAACGTCCCAACTGTGTTGGCGGGCGTTCTTTGCGGCTTCGCAGTAGGAGCGGGGATCTATACTCTCATCTCGGGTTTTCCTCTTTCTTACCCGGTCGAGTTTTCCTACAACGCGATCGCGAGCATGTACGTTTTCGGTTTGTTCGTAACTTTGTTGTATGGCAGTTTCAGACGCTCGAGCGGTTTTGTTTTGCTTGCGATTGCTGTTGTCATCATGTTGCATATCGTTGCAACGACATCGATCAAGACCAATTTAGGCATCGCTCTTGGGTCGGGGGCGGCGGCAGTCATGTATGTCGGATTCGTCGGTCAATTGATCCGGCGTAGGGTCCTGGCGTTGATTGTTCTTGCGTGCGGGTTGGGTATTGTCATTGTTTCGAACGACAAGCTCGTCGACATGATCAGTCGCGGCGGACAGCGGGTTCTGATCGGCGTTCAGGTTCTACAGGCTCGCGAAGATGTGTCCGGGTATTCGGGCTTTGAGGAGCGAGGATATTGGAAGCAACAGGGAATTGAGGGTTGGCTGAGCAACCCCGTCTTTGGATACGGCGTCGAGGCATTTCGTGGCGACTATGGAATTACTTCTCATTCGACGCCCATTGACTTGCTCTACAACTATGGGATGATTGGATTGGTGCTATTTTACGGCATATTTGCGAGCCTGATTTGGCGATTAGTTCAAGTTGCCGCCCGGCATCAAAGCAGCCAACGGTCTCTGATACTGGGTGGGGTCGTGTGCTATCTATTCGTGTCTTTGTCCGGAACGATGCATTACGACATTTTCTTGGCTGGATTCATTGGGATCAGCGTCGCGCTGTTTGCAGTTTATGACCGTGCGGCTAAATCGGCGTTGGCCGTGAGCAATCAAACGGCCGGACAACATCCATGAGGCAGGTCATCTACTGGCCCAGCGCAAAGCGTCTCGTCTGCTCGGATGAAAAGGTGACACCGGAGTTCTGGGATTTCTGAATCCCAAAACTGTCCGGGAGATTTGGTTGCGGCACTTAGCGTGAACACACCGAAGATCGCTGTCTTTCTGCCCTCACTCGAGGGCGGCGGGGCGGAGCGGGTGTTTGTGGAACTGTGCGGTGAGTTTGCGGCGCTTGGCTATGATGTGGATTTGGTCCTCGCTGCCGCGCGTGGACCCTATTTGGCAGAGGTCTCGCCGCGTGTTCGAATCGTCGACCTTCGCGCCAACGGGGTATTGAGCTCGCTGCCGCGGCTGGTGCGCTATCTGAGATCAGCGCGCCCGGACGTGATGTTGTCGGGCCTCGATCATGCCAATATCATGGCGATTGTCGCCTGCGCCGCTGCCGGCGGCCGTACGCGGTGCGTGATATCGATGCGCTCGGTGCCGACCGTCGTAACTGAAGTGGACTGGTCCGTGCGGAGTTGGACAATTCTGCAGATCGTCAAGTTCGTGTACCGGTACGCCGATGCGATTATCGGCAACGCTCGCGCGGTTGTGGACGACTTGGCGCAGTTCCGCCGCGTTCCGGCGAGCAAAGTCGCCGTAATATACAACCCGCTTGATCTCGACCGCATTGTGCTGGCCAGTCACGCGGCAGTGGATAATCCGTGGCTTTCGGATGGCGCCCCACCCGTGGTACTGAGCGTCGGCGCCTTGACCGTGCGCAAAGATTTTCCCACGCTGATCCGGGCGTTTGCGTTGGTGCGTGCAAAGCGCAATTGCCGCTTGGTGATTCTTGGCGAAGGGCCCGATCGGGCGGCTCTGGAGAGTCTCCTGCGCAACCTCGGTATCGACCGCGAGGTAATTTTGCCTGGTTTTGTCAACAATCCCTTCGCCTGGATGAGGCGTGCGCGAGTGTTCGTCAGCTCCTCGCTGAATGAAGGGTGCCCGAACGCGTTGATGCAGGCGCTCGCATGCGGAACGCCGGTTGTCAGTACCGCATGCCCAGGCGGGTCTGCGGAGATTTTAGAGGGCGGAAAATGGGGCCGCCTGGTAGCGCCGGGAAATGTAAGCGAAATGGCTGAGGCGATCGTCGCAAGCATCACAGAGACGAATCGCCTCAATGTGCAACAACGCGCCGCAGACTTCGCGCTTGCGTCGATCGCGCGGGAGTATCTGCAGATCCTGCTTCCAAGTCGAATGAGTGCGGAGCACCGGTCGTAGTGTGCGGCATGATCGGCATGGTGTCCGCTCAGTCGCAACCTGACTCATTCCCGGCTGACCGGTTGAACAAAGCGTTGGCGACGCTTCATCACCGGGGCCCTGACGGCCACGGACAATGCCGGGACGCACAAGTTTGGCTGGGACATACCCGCTTAAGCATCATTGATCTCACCGAAGCTGGCAGCCAGCCGATGCAATCCACATCCGGCCGTTTCGTGATTACCTATAACGGTGAGGTCTACAATTACCGCGAACTCGCTGCGAAGCATTCTCTCGGTCCGCTCCGTTCGAGTTCAGATACCGAGGTCGTTCTGCGTCTCTTCGAGAAACTCGGCGTAGCCTCGTTTGTAGAGTTGAACGGAATATTTGCGTTTTGCATGTACGATAGGCAAGCCAAGAAGATTTGGCTGGTGCGCGATCGAATGGGAGTAAAGCCGCTTTACTTTCGCGCGAACTCGGGCGGATTGGCCTTCGCATCCGAAGTAAAGGCGATTTTGGCACTCGGTTCCGAGCGTCCAACTTGCGACACAGCGGCTCTGCATGAGTGGCTGTACTACGGAAACCCCCTGGGTAGCAAGACGTTATTTCGCGGCATTCAGCAATTGCTTCCTGGGCATTGTCTTGAATTAAACCTGGATACGTGGTCACACGTAACTACCGCGTATTGGTCTTTGGAAAAGCAAGCGCACAAGCAGGGCGGTAACGACAGCGACGACCCGCGGATTGTCGACAATGTGCGGCGGTTGCTCGAGCAGGCCGTAACCCGGCAGTTGGTCGCGGACGTTCCTGTTGGAGTGTTCTTATCCGGCGGAGTGGACTCGAGCGCAATCGCGGCTTTTGCGTCGCGCCACTACGCAGGGCGGCTTGCCACTTACTCCGTTGGCTTCGATTTCGCGGTCGATGGCGGGGAGCTGCCTCGCGCCAGCCGCGTGGCGGCGGCGTGTGGGACGGAGCACAGCGAAATCCACATATCGGGCGAGGATGTCGGGGGACTCGTCGAAAAAATGGTTCGGCACCATGACATGCCATTTGCAGATGCGGCGAATCTCCCGCTGTATCTGATGGCGGAGCGCATTCACCAGCATACCAAGGTCGTGCTGCAAGGGGACGGCGGCGATGAGCTGTTTGGCGGCTATCGGCGCTATGCGACGCTCAAGTACTACAGAATATTGCATCCGCTGGCCATCGCCATGGGATTTGTTCCAGGAATCAGGCCGACCTCTGCGTTTGCGTTCCGCATGCAACGATATTTGGATGCGTTCGCCGCCGAGGATCTGGCGACCACGATGGCACTCCTTCTGACTCCGGAGGACCGCAGGTGGAATTCGGACGCAGTGTTTGGGCCGGCCATGAACTCGGCCGTACGCCGGTCGGACCCATTCGCCCGATTCCGCGAATTGTTTCCGTCGTTTTCCGACCTCGACGTCGGCAATCAGATGTCCCTCATGGATATGTCTATCGTCTTGCCGGACACGTATCTTGAAAAAGTGGACCGATCGACCATGGCCGCGAGTCTCGAGGTGCGTGTGCCGTTTTTGGACAACGACCTGGTGGACTATGTAGTACGATTACCCGGCAACGTTAAAATGCCCTTCGGCAGAAAGAAGTGGCTGCTGAAGGCAGCCCTACGAGGGATAGTGCCGGATGAAGTGTTGTTCGGCCCCAAGAAAGGCTTCAATGTGCCGTTCGCGAAGTGGCTGCAGACTTCACTGAAGCCGCTCTTCTTCGATCACCTGAGCACCTTTTCGCGAAATCGACCTGAGGTACTGAATGTCGATCACATTAGACAATTGTTCTCAAGAACGAGCGAGGGCTATCAAGATCATTCGCCTTTGCTGTGGAAAATCCTGAACTTTCTAGTTTGGTCGAACACGACAAGCGTTGCCTTCATCGACTGCCCCTGACCTGGGTACTCTCGATAATTCACGAATACAGTGCCAAATAATCGAATGTCAGCTACTAGTTCTTCGTCTCCCCAACTCGTTTGCCCCGTCGATCTGGCTCCCCTCATCCTGTCCGGTGACTCGGTCTTCCGCTGCCCGGCCAATCATCAGTTTTCAAATGAACTCGGCATTCCACGTTTGCTTGTGTCGGGCCGTAACTACGCGGCGGGGTTCGGTGATCAATGGAAGAGGTTCCGCTCGACACAACTCGACTCGTACTCGAAGACTTCGATCTCGCGCGATCGTCTGAAGGGCTGTCTTGGCGAAGACATTTGGCGGACTCTGCAGAAACCGGGAAGATCCGAAGTGCTCGAGGCGGGTTGTGGTGCCGGACGGTTTACCGAGGTGCTGCTGAAACTGCCGGGCGTATCGCTGACTTCGACCGACTTGAGCGCCGCGGTCGAGCCAAATCAGGAGAACTTTCCGCAGTCTGATCGCCACAGAATCGTCCAATGCGACATCAACGCCGCGCCGTTCGTCCCTCAGCAATACGACCTTGTCGTCTGCCTGGGGGTAATCCAGCACACCGAAAACCCGGAGCAGACAATTGCAAGCCTCTATGGCCATGTCAAACCCGGCGGTCACCTCATTATCGACCACTACACGCATATGCTGTCGCGCTACACGAAGCTCACTTGGCTTGTATTGCGGCCGGTCCTGAAGCGGCTTTCAGCCGAGCGCAGTATGGCGGTGACCGGGAGGCTGACCAAATTGTTTTTTCCTTTGCATCGTGCCGTCAGAAATCATAGGTGGATTCAGATGCTTCTTTCACGGATTTCGCCCGTCACGACCTTTTTCCATGCATTGCCGCAACTGGATGACCGCCTCCAATTCGAGTGGGCGTGGCTCGACACTCACGATGGGCTAACGGACTACTACAAACATATGCGTACGGAATCGCAGATCCGCCGAGCGCTTGTCAATTTGGGTGCCCAAGAGATCTGGACCACCAAGGGAGGCAATGGAGTTGAGGCGCGTTGCCGCCGGCCGCCGGCAACGGAGCGGAATTAGTTCGCTTGCGTGTATTGTGGACGCACAATTTCGACCCGAACGATCCTAGCAAAGGGTCTTTTATGCATACGAGCGCCCAGGGCCTGCGAGCTCGCGGCGTCGACCTGCGATTAGAGTATCTGGGCAACCTGCGCTCTCCGATGCAGGTCCTGCGCGCGCGCGCCCGCGTCAAAGAGCTTGCGCCGGACTATGACCTCGTCCATGCGCAGTTTGGATCGGCATGCGCGTTGGCCACCGCGGGAGCCGAGGGCGTCCCCAAGCTGTTGAGCATCCGCGGCAATGACTGGGCGACTCACGACGCGACGTTTGGGTTTTTGTATTTCCACACGCGGGTCGCGGCGCATCTCACACGTCGTACGATCAATTCATTCGATGGAATCATAGCCGTGTCTCGCAGACTTGCCATGCAAGTGACCGGCCTCGCGCCGGACGCATTGGTCGTCGTGCTCCCCTCGCCAATCGATCTAACGGTGTTCTCGCCGCAAGACCGGGTGAAGGCAAAAGCGCAACTCGGGCATCCTCATAGTCGGGAGAAATGGATCCTCTTCAACTCGGTGGATTTGAAGAACCCAATCAAGCGCTTCGACTTGGCGCAGGAAGCTTTCGAAATTGCCCAGGCCACGCACGGCAACTTGCGGCTCCGACTCGCAACCAAATTGCCGCGCGATCAGATGGCACTCTTCGTGGCGGCGTGCGATTTGATTCTCTGCACATCCGAAACGGAAGGGTGGCCCAATTCAATCAAGGAAGCGCTTGCCTGCAACGTCCCTTTCGTGGCCACGGACGTCAGCGATCTTCGTGATATTGCGGCAGTCGATTCGGGCTGCCGAGTTTGTGCGGCGGACGCCGGAGTACTCGCGTCGAACATCTGCGACGTGCTTTCAATGGAGGATCCACATGATTTGCGGCGGCATGTCGCATGGATGAGCGTCGATTCAATTGCAGAACAGATGCTTGCCACCTACCAAACCGTGCTTTCACGGTACCCGCAAAGACAGCCGCCGCGCGCGTGAATGCAAGGCGCGTCGCGCGTCGCGATCGCTGTCTTGGCCGCTTAATCGGTGACGGCGCGGTACGCACCAGATACACTGGTGGGTGGCCGCTGCGGCCGGTCTTGAGCGCCGCGGCGAAGGCGCAATGGGGAGATTTGCAGACGCTATGCTGAGAATGGGTCTTATAGGGTGCGGACGTATCGCCAAGCGGCACGCCGAATTGCTCGGAAACGGGCAGATCGAAGGGGCAAGTCTTGCTGCCGTGGCGGACGTGGTTGGGGCGAAGGCTGAGGCTCTCGCCGCGCCATTTGGGGTGCCCTGGTTTATCGACATGCACGAGATGGTTGCGCGTTCCAATCCGGATGTGTTGGTCATCCTGACCGAAAGTGGGAGGCATGCGGAGCATGCAATTGCGCTGGCACCGCACGGCAAGCACATCATCGTGGAGAAGCCCATGGCATTGACGCTGGATGACGCCGACGAGATGATTCGCGCCTGCGATCGGCACGGCGTTCGACTCTTCGTTGTGAAGCAAAATCGCTTCAATGTTCCCGTTGCAAAATTGCGCGAGGCGCTCGAGCGCGGCCGCTTCGGCAAGCTCGTGCTCGGTACCGTCCGCGTACGATGGTGCCGACGTCAGGATTATTACGACCAGGATGCGTGGCGCGGCACGTGGGCGCTTGACGGAGGCGTGCTCAGCAACCAAGCGAGTCACCATATCGACTTACTCGAATGGATGATGGGCGATGTCGAATCGGTTTTCGCCAAGGCGACAACTGCACTCGTAAACATCGAAGCTGAGGACACGTCGGTCGTGGTCTTAAAATTCAGATCCGGTGCTCTCGGCGTGATTGAAGCGACAACGGCGGCTCGGCCGCGGGATCTTGAAGGCTCGATTTCGATCCTTGGCGAGAGTGGCACCGTTGAAATTGGCGGCTTCGCGGTGAACGAAATGAAGATCTGGCAATTCGACCGGCCCGTTTCCGAAGACGACGACGTTTTGGCGAAATTCTCGGTGAATCCCCCGAGCGTGTATGGGTTTGGGCATCAGGCTTACTATCAGCATGTTGTCAATTGCATCAAGAATGAACAACCCCAGCTCGTGGACGGTTTGGAGGGGCGTCGCAGTCTCGAGCTCATATCTGCGATATACGAATCGATAGAGACCGGCCGCGAGGTGCCGATGCGCTTCGTACCGCGCTTCTGCAGACTTGGGCAAAAGGAAGCGGTGTCCTCGGAATGACCCAAAGCCATGTGCCGACTCTGGTCGAGAGCCAGATTAAAGAGGTGACTTTCGGGCCAGGTGTAAAGATTGTCGGGCCGGTAAACCTCTATGGCTGTGTGGTGGGTGCTGAGACTTTTATCGGCCCCTTCACCGAAATCCAAAAAAACGTGGACATAGGTGACCGCTGTAAGATCCAGTCTCATACCTTCATCTGCGAGTTGGTGTCCATCGGCGATGATTGCTTTATCGGCCACGGCGTGGTCTTTATCAACGATCTGTTCGAGGCCGGCGGCCCGGCCAGGGGCGATCGGACCAAATGGAAATCGACGCGGATTGGCAATCAAGTGTCAATTGGCTCGAACGCCACGATTCTGCCCGTTTCGATAGCGGACAGAACTGTGATCGGCGCCGGTTCCGTCGTAACCAAGAATATAGCCAAGGCAGGCATATACGCCGGGAATCCCGCACGGCTTATCCGCCCGCTTGCGGAGTAAAGCATGCGAGTGCCATTGGTCGATCTTTCCGCGCAGTACCAAGCCCATCGAGCTGAATTTGATGGTGCCCTCGCGGCCGTCATTCAAGCCAATGCGTTCATCGGCGGCAAGCCGGTACAGGAATTCGAGCGCGCTTTCGCGGATGCCTACGGCGTTCGCCATTGCGTGGCTTGCGGGAACGGCACGGACGCGATTTACATCGTGTTGCGAATGCTCGGTATTGGCCCCGGGGACGAAGTCATCACGAGCGCCGCCAGTTGGATATCAACATCCGAGACAATCTCCCAGACGGGCGCGACGCCGGTGTTTGTCGATGTTGACGAGTATTTTCTGATCGACGTCGATCTTGTGGAAAAGGCCATTACTTCGCGCACGCGGGCGGTGATACCGGTTCATCTTTATGGCCAGGCGGCGCAAATGGAGCGCATCGCGGCGCTGTGTAGGACGAATAATTTGCGGCTCATCGAAGATTGTGCCCAGGCCCATTTTGCGCAATGGGCCGGGAGGCGCGTGGGCACATTTGGTGATGCAGGGACGTTTAGCTTTTATCCTGGCAAGAATCTTGGTGCATGGGGCGACGCTGGGGCGATTGTGACCAACGACGATGAGCTAGCCCGACTTGCACGTATGTATGCGAACCATGGAGCGCTGGTCAAACACCAGCATGAGATGGAAGGTATCAATAGTCGAATGGATGGCCTCCAGGCAGCGCTCTTGACGGCAAAGCTTCGGTTCATCAATTCATGGACGACGGCACGTCAGCGTATTGCGGTCGAATACGACCGTCTATTGGCGGGGGTAGGCGATGTTGAAGTGCCGACCGTACGTGCTGGCGCGACGCATGTCTACCACCTCTATGTTGTGCGTACCGCGCACCGCGACGAGTTGCGGGCGTTCTTATCAGAGCGCGGAATTGAGACGGCAATACACTATCCGACGGCATTGCCGTTGTTACCCGCCTACAAGCGCCTCGGAATGCTTCCGGCGTCGATTCCCAGGGCGGCCGCGAATCAGCGCCGCATACTTTCGCTGCCCATATATCCTGAGTTGTCCGACGACATGCTCGAGTACGTTGTCGAGTCAATTCGGACTTTTTTCGCGCGCGTTCGCCTCTTGGCCTGATGCGGATCATCTATTTGCATCAGTACTTCGTGACTCCTCAAATGGCGGGCGGCGGGCGTTCCTATGAGATGGCGCGGCGCTTGGTTGCCTCCGGCCATGAAGTGCACATGGTGACCAGCGACCAGGACAGCGCGCCGACGTCCGCCATGTGGCGGGAGACCGTCGAGGCCGGAATCCGTGTCCATTGGACGTCGGTACCGTACGATAACGTCATGGGATATCAAGCCCGAATTCGGGCCTTTTTGACGTTTGCGTGGCGCGCGGCGCGCAAGGCTGCGGCACTCCGCGGGGAGATCATTTTCGCTACCAGCACGCCGCTGACGATTGCCATCCCGGCCGTATATGCTTCTTGGCGTTCGAGAGTGCCGATGGTCTTTGAGGTCCGGGATCTTTGGCCGGCGGTCCCGATAGCGATCGGAGCGATCAAGAATCCCGTCATGAAGTGGGCGGCAATCCAGCTGGAACGGTTCGCCTATCGGCACGCCGCGCGGATTGTGGCGTTGGCTCCCGGAATGAGGAACGAAATCGTCGCCACCGGATATCCGGCCGAGCACGTGGCGGTTATTCCCAATGGGTGTGATTTCGACAATTTTTCTGATGCGGCACCGGCACAACAATTGCGCCAGCAGCACAGTTGGCTCCGCAGCCGACCGCTGCTGGTCTTCACCGGAACATTCGGGCTTGTGAATGGAATGGCGTACCTGGTGCGCCTTGCCGACGCCATTTTTAGGATTGATCCGGAGATACGCATCGTTGCGGTCGGCACTGGGCGCGAATACGATCTGACCAGGCAGCTGGCTGCGGAACTGAATGTCTTGGACAAGAATTTCTTCTTGCTGGGAAAGCAGCCAAAACATGTCGCGTCCGCTTGGACGCTCGCCGCGGATGTGACGATCGCGTTGTTCACTGGCCCGGACATCGTATGGCGCGATGCGGTACAGAACAAATTCTTCGATTCACTGGCCGCCGGCAAGCCTGTGGCGAGCAACTTCTCGGGATGGCAATCAAAGTTGGCCGTGGAGGCCGGTGCGGGGTTGATACTCAGCGCGAGTTCGGTGGAGTCCGCGGCCCGCGATCTGGTGCGAGCGCTGCGCGATCGACGCTGGCTGGATCAGACGGGTCGGGCGGCGCGTGAATTGGCGAACAGTCGATTTAATCGGGATGTGTTAGCCGCGGATTTGGCCCGTGTTCTTGCAGAGGTCTGCGGACAGCCGCGCTGATCTGTTGGTGCAGTGTTAAATGTGCGGAATTTTCGGAATTCTATCGCAAAAGCCGCTGCAAGTGGATCCGGCGCTCGTGACGGCTGCACACGACATACAAGGTCATCGGGGTCCAGACGGCAGCGGCACGCAGAGATTCGAATTCGATCGCAGTACGTTGATATTTGCGCACCAGAGGCTCGCGATCATCGACTTGACGCAAGCGGGTCACCAGCCCATGGACTATCGCGGTGGGCAGGGCAGCATTGTCTATAACGGCGAGCTCTACAACTATCTGGAATTGCGGGAAGAACTGCGTCAAGAAGGCGAGTTGTTTTCGACGCAATCCGACACTGAAGTGCTGTTGTCGGCGCTTCACCGTTGGGGGCCCGCAAGAGCATTGTCCAAATTCAATTGGATGGGCACGTTCGCGTGGTTCGATCAGCGCAACCGCTGCTTGACCTTGGCGCGGGACGCAGGATCGGAGAAACCCCTTTATTATTTCTCGGATTCGCAGCGCTTCATATTTGCCTCGGAGATCAAGACGCTCCTGACATTGGCTAATCGCAAGTTCCAGCTGGAGCGAGATGTTGTCGGACGCTTCATTCACCAAGGATTGGGGGATACGTCAACAAAGACGATTTTCAAGGACATCACTCAGCTGGCCGGATCGACCTTCATTCAGCTGGATCTTGAATCGGCTCAGCCCAAGATAAACCCGGTTCGCTACTTGCCGCCCGCGTACACCGACAATCTGGCGAACATTTCACTGCAGGATTGCATCGAGGAAGTTCGGCGGCTATTCATCGATTCGGTGCGGCTTAGATTGCGCAGCGATGTACCAGTCGGCGTTTTATTGTCAGGTGGAGTCGATTCATCATCGATTGCCGCGGTAGCCCGTCACTTGCGTGGCGATCTTGCGCCGCTGCAGCTGTTGTCGGTTGTCAGCGATGATTCGCGATTCGATGAGACGCAGCATATCAACGCAATGGAAGCGCACCTAAAACAGGATGCGCAGAAGGTGGTCCTGCATACTTCGGCGGGTACGATTGCTGAGGACCTTTCGACACTCAATTGGATCAACGATGAGCCCGTAGCAGCGCTTTCAGTTCTCGGGCACTATCGACTGATGGAGTGCGCTAAGCAGCGCGGTCTAAAGGTGATCATGAGCGGGCAGGGGGCCGACGAGATATTTCTGGGTTATCGAAAATATCTCGGCTTCTATCTTCAAGAATTGATCAGACGGGGCCGATATTTCAAAGCCACGGGAGTACTTGCGGGGTTCGTGAGGAATCGAACCATCGTCACTCAGTTTGACCTCGGTGACGCCAAGCGCTACTTGCCTTTGTTGCGCCGATTCAGCGCGTCGCGGTTCAACGATTCGGAAAGCAGTCTTGACGGGGCCTGGCTCCGAGGGTGGAGTCCGGCGTCTTTGGGACTGGGCACCGGCCACCTTGCAGATCGTCAGATGAGCGATATACGAGAATTCTCGGTTCCATCGCTTTGCCACTACGAAGATCGCATGTCGATGTCAATGGGTCGGGAAATCCGCCTGCCGTTTCTTGACTCTCGACTTATCGACTTGATGCTTCGAACACCGGATGAATTCAAGCTGCGCAACGGCTGGACCAAGTACTGCTTGCGTGAAGCGATGCGCCCCTTTCTGCCGGCCCGGATCGCCTGGCGCAAGGACAAGATGGGGTTTTCCAGTCCGCAGGGAGAATGGCTGAAGCGTGAACTGAAGGAGTCTGTTACAGATGCCTTCAGTGGCGACAGTTTTTTGTCTAAAAAGGGCGTTTTGGATAGCGAGGCGTTGCTGAGCAAATACCGTCGGTATTGTAGGCAGGCGCCGGCAAGCGGGTCGATCTGGTATCGGGAGATCTTCGCGCCTTTTTCACTCGAACTATGGATGCGACGATACGCTGAATGGATCGACTGAATGCGCGTCATCTATCTGCACCAGTTCTTCAATACGCTGGAAATGAGCGGCAGTACGCGCTCTCTTGAGTTCGGCCGCCGTTTGGTTGCCGCCGGTCACAGCGTCGATATCATTACTTCATTCCAAGAACCAACTGCGCGGCGGGGCTGGTTTACTACAAATGTATCCGGCATTAATGTTCATTGGCTACCCGTAAAATATTCAAACCGCATGAATTATCCTACGCGGGTGTTCGCATTCTTAAAATTTGCGATCGGTGCGGCAATTCGCGCCCGACATATCCAAGGCGACGTCATTTTCGCAACCAGCACACCCCTAACTATTGCCATTCCGGGTGTCTATGCCGCGCGACGTCGTGGTATTCCCATGGTCTTTGAGGTGCGCGACCTCTGGCCGGATGTGCCGATTGCAATCGGCGCGTTGAACAACCCAATTTTACGTTTTGCAGTAAAAGTCCTGGAGCGCTTTTCCTATTCTAACTCTGCAGCTGTGATTGCGCTGTCGCCAGGCATGGCGCAGGGTGTTCTGCGGACTGGGTACCCCCCGGAAAAGGTAACTGTCGTTCCAAACGCCTCAGACTTGGAACTGTTCCAGCGCAATCCTGCGCATGGCCGCGCGTTTCGTGAGCGGATGGGGATCGACGATCGCAAGATTCTGGTGGGCTACCTTGGTACGCTGGGTCGACTCAATGGCGTTTCATACCTGGTGCGGATCGCTGCCGCACTCAAGGATGATCAACGTTTCGTGTTCCTGACAGTTGGCGATGGACTCGAGTGCGAAAAGGTGACCGCGCGGGCACGCGCCGAAGGCGTTCTGGGCCGCAATTTCCTGATGCTATCGCAGGTCCCCAAGATGGAAGTGCCTGCGCTGTTTTCGGCCGTGGATATCGCGACATCCTTGTTTCTGCCCATTCCGGAAATGGAAGCGAATTCGGCCAACAAGTTCTTTGATGCGCTCGCGGCCGGGTGCTGCGTCGCGATCAACTATGGCGGCTGGCACGCTCAACTGCTTCGGGAGGCTAACGCGGGAGTCAGACTGGATGCCGATCCCGGACGCGCTGCGACCGAACTGCAGGCGCTGGCGGATGAGCCCGGGCGAATCCAGTCGGCTGGGCTCAATGCGCGCAAGCTTGCGGAGGAAAAATTCTCTCGCGACGAACTCGCTGCGAAAATTCATGCAGTGCTGGCGGCAGTCCTGCGATGAAACGTTGTTTCGACTTTGTGGTCGCGGCACTCGGAATCTTGATGCTCTCGCCGCTGTTCGTGGTGCTTGCGTTGGTGGTGCGCTTGAGGATGGGTTCGCCGGTGTTTTTCCGTCAAAGGCGGCCCGGCCAGGGCGGAAAGCCCTTTACTCTTTTGAAATTTCGCACCATGAAGATGGAAGCGGCCGGTGCGGAGTCAGTCCCCGATAGTGAGCGGCTAACGCCGCTTGGCAAGTTTCTGCGGCACACCAGCCTCGATGAACTGCCTGAATTGATCAATGTACTTAAGGGGGAGATGAGCCTGGTCGGTCCTCGGCCGCTGCTGATGGAATATTTATCCCTGTACAATCAGGAGCAAGCCCGCCGTCACGAAGTGCGGCCGGGGATCACCGGTTGGGCGCAGGTGAACGGCCGAAATGCGATCAGTTGGGAGGAGAAGTTTAGATTGGATGTATGGTACGTTGATCATTGCTCCATTGGACTGGATTTGCGAATTCTTTGGAAAACGGTGGCCGGTGTGACCAGCGCCGCAGGCGTCTCCCAGCCTGGCCACGCAACCATGGCGCCCTTTCGAGGGACAAAGACTTGAATGGACTGTTGATCATCGGCGCAGGCGGGCAGGGCAAGGTAGTCGCCGATACAGCCCTGTTGCTCGGTTGGGAGAACATCGCCTTCCTCGACGACCAGGCTGTGACGCTGCCGCCGCCCCTGGGATTGCCTATTGTCGGTATGCTGAAGGATTTGGAGGTGCAAAGGGCGGTTTTTTTTTCTGCAATCGTGGCTGTCGGCGATGCGCAACTGCGTGTCCAACTGACGGCTCGCTGCCGTCAGTTGGGCTTTGACGTGGTCTCCGTCGTTCATCCGATGGCCTATGTCAGCAGGTTCGCGTCGCTCGGCCCGGGCTGCGCCGCGTTCGCCCAGTCAGCAATCAACGCCGGCGCCTCGATAGGTGCGGCATGCATTGTCAATACGGCAGCTACCGTCGATCATGATTGTCTCATCGGCGAAGGGGTTCACATCTGCCCGGGTGCCCACTTGGCCGGCAGTGTACAGGTAGGCGATCGATCATGGATCGGGATTGGAGCAACGATTAGGCAAGGAATTACCGTCGGCCGCGACGCGACCGTGGGCGCCGGTGCTGTGGTGGTTGCGGATGTCCCCGACGGGTCCACCGTAATGGGTGTCCCCGCGAGACCAAGGAATAAGTCACTATGAGCGTTTCGGTAAATCGGGAGCGTGCGCCCCATGATCGGACGACCGTGCCGCAATTTCCAGGCTGGCCGCACTACGACGATGATGAGGTAGCCGCCGCGACGGCGGTATTGCGCTCGGGTCGCGTCAATTACTGGACGGGAACCGAGGCGCGATGCTTTGAGCGGGAATATGCGAACGCTATCGGCGTGCGGCATGCGGTGGCTCTGGCAAACGGCACGGTTGCGCTTGAAATTGCGCTGGCCATGCTGGGAATAGGACCGGGAGACGAAGTCGTCACCTCGCCGCGCACATTTATTGCCTCGGCAAGTTGCGCCGTCATGCGTGGCGCCAGACCGGTATTCGCGGACGTCGATCGCGACAGCCAAAATATTACCGCACCAAGTATCGAGCGGGTCCTGTCCCCGCGCACTCGGGCCATCGTCGTAGTCCACCTGGCCGGATGGCCCTGCGAGATGGAACCGATTATGGCGCTTGCCGCGAGCAGAAATGTTGCGGTCATTGAGGACTGTGCGCAGGCAAACGGCGCCCTTTATCAAGGGCGCCCGGTTGGAAGCTTTGGAGTTTTCGGCGCATTCTCTTTTTGTCAGGACAAGATCCTCTCGACCGGCGGCGAAGGGGGCCTATTGGTGACCCAGGACGAGACTTTGTGGTCGCGGGCGTGGTCGTTCAAGGATCACGGCAAGAGCTTTCAAGCCGCCCATCGCAATGATCACCCGCCGGGGTTCCGCTGGTTGCACGAGTCCTTTGGCACCAATGGGCGGATGACGGAGTTCCAGGCCGCGATTGGACGAAAGCAATTGGCAAAACTGGAAAACTGGGTAGCGAGGCGGCGCCTGAACGCGCAACGCCTGGCCGAGGGGCTCCGCGAGATAGACGCTCTTCGGGTACCTCTGCCGGGTTCTCACATCAAGCATGCCTACTATAAGTTCTACGCGTTTCTTGATACTGCGCGATTGAAATCGACCTGGACGCGTGACCGTATCATTGCCGAAGTGACCGCACGGGGTGTGCCCTGTTTTTCCGGGTCCTGCTCGGAGGTCTACTTGGAACGGGCGTTTGAGGGCAGCGAATCGCGGCCCGCGCAGCGTCTGCCGGTTGCGCGCGAATTGGGCGAGACCAGTCTCATGTTCCTGGTTCACCCCACCTTGACGGTCGAACATATGGACGTAACCTGCAGCGTCGTGCGTGACGTCATCGAGGAGGCGATTGGAGAGGTGCGCCCTCGACCGTGCCTCTGACGTATTTCATCAAACAGCTCGTCGCTGCGGCGGTGACGCCATTTGTTTGCGCGCTGTTTATTTGCCTTGCGGGTATCCTCGCACGTATTTCCGGTTGGCGCAGGACTGCGGCTACCCTATGGACGGTTGCCGCACTCTTGGTTTATGCGGCTGCAATTTCTCCGGTGTCGAATGCGCTGCTGGCGCCGCTCGAGGGCCGTTATCCGCCGCTCGCAGATATTCGAGGTCTCGCGGTAAGCGACATTGTCGTACTTGGCAGCCCCTATCAGCCGCGTGGCGGCATACCAATCACAGCCGCCCTGGGCGATGACGGATTGATGAGAATCGCCGAAGGGGTGCGGCTGTTGCGCCAGGTTCATGGCGCGCGCCTTATCGTCTCCGGTGGTGCGTCGGAGAATCAAAGAGCCGCTGCCGTCGGTTACGCGAAGTTCGCGGTCGAACTTGGAGTCGATCCGGAGTCGATCGTGAAACTGGACAAGTCCTTGGATACGAAAGAAGAAGCCGAGAGCGTTTTTGCGCTGCTCGGCAAGTCGCAGTTCATTTTGGTGACGTCGGCGTATCATATGCCGCGTGCCATGCGACTAATGCAACTCGCCGGCGCGGATCCAATACCAGCTCCAACCGGGCAGCTTGCGACACGGCATATGGACTTTGGCGCGCGGGCGTGGATCCCGAGTTCGACATCACTGCGTCGGACCGAACATGCGATTCACGAATATATCGGTCTGGCAATCGCCAATTGAAGCGGCGCTCGACGAGCCTGCCTTTTAACGCGTCCGCGGATTGATCGGATACACTTCGCCCGTGTCAAAGTCGTAGATGCCGCACTTGAGGAGTGTAAATGCAAGATCTCGGTCGAACAAAGATCGCCGTCATCGGACTGGGCTATGTGGGATTGCCGCTGGCTGTTGAGTTCGGCAAAAAATATGCGACGGTGGGGTTTGACATTAATCCCGGGCGAATTCGCGAGTTGCGGAATGGTCGCGATAGTACGCTCGAGTGCAGCGCAGCCGAGCTGGTGTCGGCGAAAAAGCTCAACTTTACAGCGGATCCAAACGAGCTGTCGGCCAGCGGGGTGTTTATTGTTACGGTTCCGACGCCGATCGACCGCTACAAACGTCCCGACTTGACGCCATTGATCGGTGCGAGTGAAGTCGTTGGAAAGGCGCTGAAAAAGAACGACATCGTGGTTTACGAATCTACGGTCTACCCGGGTTGCACTGAAGAAATCTGTGTGCCGGTTCTGGAACGCGCGTCAGGGCTCAAATTCAACCGTGATTTTTTTTGCGGGTATAGTCCGGAGCGAATCAACCCGGGCGATAAGCAACATCGGTTGCCCACAATAAAAAAGATCACATCGGGTTCCACCGCTCAGGTTGCGGATTTTGTCGATGCACTATATTCGTCAATCGTAACGGCCGGTACCCATCGAGCGCCAACCATTCGCGTCGCAGAAGCTGCGAAGGTGATTGAAAACACCCAGCGCGACGTCAACATTGCGCTCATAAACGAGCTCGCACTCATCTTCGATCGAATGGGGATAGACACCGAGAAGGTTCTTGAGGCAGCGAGTACCAAATGGAATTTCCTGCCATTTCGGCCGGGTCTGGTCGGGGGGCATTGCATCGGAGTAGACCCGTACTACCTGACTCACAAGGCCCAGGAGATCGGCTACCACCCGGAAATGATTCTTGCGGGCCGGCGAATCAACGACAATATGGGTCCCTACATTGCCCAGCGTGTGATCAAGGGCATGACGGAACGCCGCATCTTGGTGGCCGGCGCCAAAATCTTGATAATGGGTCTGGCTTTCAAAGAAAACTGCCCGGATCACAGAAACAGCAAGGTTGTGGACATCGTCGAAGAGTTGCAGAGCTTTGAGGCCGATGTAAGCGTGTACGATCCCTGGGTCAATTCCGGCGCAGTGAAACGGGAATATGGAATTTCCCTTGTGCAAGTACCGAAGAAAAAGGCATATGACGCCGTCGTAATTGCCGTTGCGCATACGCTTTTCCGGGAGATGGGGATTCGCAAGATTCGGCAACTAGGCAAGAAAAACCATATGCTGTTCGATGTGAAGTATCTGTTCGCGGCCGGCCAGACCGACCAACGACTGTAGGGGTATGAACATGAAGATTCTGGTCACCGGTGCCGCCGGATTCATCGGCTTTCATACCGCAGCTGCGCTGCTACGTCGTGGCGATGAGGTAGTCGGCGTTGACAACATGAATTCCTATTACGACCCAACGCTCAAGGCGGCGCGCTTGGAAATTCTCAAGCAGCAGCCAAATTTCCGGTTTCTGAAGGCGGACATCTCGGATCGCACTGCAATCGAAACAATTTTTCAAGAGGAGAGATTCCAACGGGTAGTGCATTTGGCCGCGCAAGCAGGTGTACGGCACTCGATAGAGAATCCGCATGCCTACATCGACAGTAATATCGTTGGATTCCTGCACGTAATTGAGGGATGCCGTCGCACCGACGTCGAACATTTGGTTTACGCATCGACGAGTTCCGTGTACGGCGCCAACACCAATATGCCATTTTCGGTGGATCAAAGCGTGGATCACCCACTGACGCTGTATGCGGCAACTAAGAGAGCAAATGAGCTCATGGCTCACAGCTATTCAAATCTTTATGGTTTACCCACCACGGGACTGCGCTTTTTTACGGTTTACGGTCCCTGGGGCCGGCCTGATATGGCTCTGTTTCTGTTCACAAAGAGCATTCTCGAAGACAAGCCGATAGACGTGTTCAACTTCGGGCGGCACAAGCGAGACTTCACTTATGTGGAGGATATTGTTCGCGGAGTCGTCGCGACTCTTGACAGCGTTGCGCAACCGAACAGCGCATGGGATTCCAAAAACCCCGATCCGAGCACGAGCCTCAGCCCGTTTCGCATTTACAACATCGGCAACGAACATCCAGTCGAACTGCTGGAATACATCTCCGTATTGGAGAAATGTTTGAAAAAAACGGCGAAGAAGAATTTTCTTCCCATGCAATTGGGCGACGTCTCGGATAGCTGGGCGGACGTGACAGCCTTGGCGCGCGACGTTAGCTACAAGCCATCGACCCTGGTATCGGAGGGGGTTGCGAAGTTTGTCGAATGGTACCTCGCTTACTACAGAGTGACGGTAAGCTAAGGGATCATCCAGGGCGTTGCTTCGCGAAGCGCCGCAACCCAAGCGCCCGGAAGCGGGTACTCACTCAGACAGGGTGACATTCGGGCTGATTTATGAACGATCCGGCTGTAAATTGCCCCTCTTTGGACAAGGTCGCAAAGGCTCTTCGGAATATAACCGAGATTCTAGCGCGCGAGGTCACCTGCCCAACCGAAGTGGCTCCGGAATGGGATGACTTCGAATGGGGCATTGCTCGAGCGGTAGCGTCGATGCAGGGAATTTCGTCGCTCCTGGGCGCCACATCGCGCTGGCGGAATCCTACGACCTGGCGACGATTTTTGGAGAGTCAGCGGAATCACATCGCAGAGCGGCACGGCAGGATCGAGCAGTTGCTCAATGAGATCGACTCGCACGCCGGGCATGACGGCATCGCGCTCGTGGCGCTCAAGGGTGCGGCGCTACACGCAAATGGCATCTATCAGCCCGGTGACCGGCCCATGGCTGACATTGATTTGCTCGTGCAAGCCGCGGATGTCGGGACAGCGACCCGTCTGCTCGAGCGCTGCGGCTACGAGAACACGTTCACAAGCTGGCGCGATCAACTGTTTGAGCCGCGAACAAAAACGCAATCGGTAGCCTTTGGCGAACACGTCGACAATCCGGTCAAAATCGAATTGCACACGAGAATTCGCGAACGTCTCCCGGTCAACGAGACGGACATTACCACGTTTCTGTTGCCGCGCGCGGCGCTGCCGGGGATCAATACCTATCAGGCGCCAGCGTTTCTCATGATGCATCTTTTGCTGCACGCGGCCGGCAACATGCGCGCGCGCGCGTTGAGATTGATTCAGTTGCACGATATTGCCAAGCTGGCGGAGAAACTTGTACCGAGCGACTGGGAGGAACTGCTGGCGGCGCGTCCCAATGGGCAAGCTCTATGGTGGGCCGTGCCGCCGTTGATTCTGACGGCGCGCTACTATGCCGGAACGATCCCCGCATTTGTACTTGCTCGCTTGCCGGAAGAGTGCCACTGGCTGCTCCGTAAGATCACGCTAAGTCAACTGGTTGCCGACGTCTCATGGTCCAACATGAGAGTCCATGCGCTCCCCGGCATCGAGTGGTCGCGGACCTTGGGCGAGGCCGTTGTCTTCATGTTTCGCAGAGTTCTACCGAACCGCGAAGCTCGGTTGGAACTGACACGCTTCTCGGCGTACCATTCTGGCGGCTCGGAGATTCCGTGGTACGGCATTTCACAAGCCGCGCGGATTTTGCGCTGGGTGTTTTCACATCCGCCGCGTGTGCAAACCCTGCTATCAGTGCGTGCGGCACTCGCGCAGCAGCGTGACGAATAGAACGATACGGTGCCGTGAAAAATTAGACGGTTAACACGTTCCTGGTGTCGCGTCTTGGGAACAAAATAAGGCGGGCGGAAATTTACGGAATACGCTATTTTGCCGGATGAATCCTCGTTGGCGTGCGGGGTTTGCGGCGCCGTAAACAATGGAAAAAAATACAATTCCCATCTCACGGAAACGCTATTGCTTCAAATCGCCTAGTGCGGAGGACGAGTGGCTAAGACAGCATTGATCACGGGAATCACCGGCCAAGACGGCGCATACCTGGCCGAGTTCTTGCTTGCCAAGGGCTATTCGGTCCACGGCATCAAGCGCCGCGCCTCATCGTTCAACACGGACCGTATCGATCATTTGTATCAGGATCCACACGAGAAAGATGTTCGCCTGAGGCTGCACTACGGCGATCTTACGGATGCCACGAATCTTATTCGGATCGTCCAAGAGGTGCAGCCGGACGAGATCTACAACTTGGCGGCGCAGAGCCACGTCGGCGTCTCATTCGAAACGCCGGAGTACACGGCCAACTCCGATGCCGTCGGGACCCTGCGTGTATTGGAAGCCATTCGCATTCTTGGCCTCGAGAAGAAGACGCGCTTTTACCAGGCATCGACATCCGAGATGTTCGGCAAGGTGCAGGAGATTCCGCAGAGGGAGACCACTCCGTTCTACCCGCGTTCACCATATGGCGCTGCAAAGGTATATGCATATTGGATCACGGTGAATTATCGCGAAGCGTACGGATTGTACGCATGCAACGGGATCTTGTTCAATCACGAATCGCCGCTGCGTGGCGAGACCTTCGTATCGCGCAAGATCACTCGCGCGTTGACGCGCATTGAAGTCGGATTGCAGGAGAGCCTGCATCTTGGGAACCTCGATTCAAAGCGAGACTGGGGACATGCGCGCGACTACGTCAAGGCGCAGTGGCTGATGCTGCAACAGTCGGTTGCGGAGGACTTCGTGATCGCGACGGGGAAACAGAGCTCCGTGCGCGATTTCGTGGTCGCCGCCGGAGCCTTGCTCAATATGCGAATCGAGTGGCGGGGTAAGGGAGTCGACGAAATAGGAATTGATTCCAGCACCGGTCGGACGATCGTGCATGTGGATCCTCGTTATTTTCGTCCGACGGAGGTCGATACGCTTTTGGGTGATCCTACGAAGGCGCGAGAAAAGCTCGGTTGGACTGCGGAGGTGGCTTTCGCCGACCTGGTGGCGGAAATGGTCGCCTCGGATCTGGAAGTGGCCAAACGCGACGCACTGGTCGCCAAAGAAGGGTTCAAAGTTTACAACCATCACGAATAGACCCAAGTGACTCTCACGCCGGAATCGAGGATCTTCGTAGCGGGACACCGCGGGCTGGTGGGCTCTGCCCTGATGAGAGCGCTTCGCGAACGAGGGTTTCAGAATCTCGTGGTTCGATCGCGTCAAGATCTCGATCTAACTGAACAAAGCGCCGTTCGGGAATTTTTTGACGACATTCGTCCCGAGGCAGTCATCATGGCGGCCGCCCGCGTTGGGGGCATACATGCGAACAATTCTCATCCAGCCGGATTCCTCCGGGACAATCTGCTCATTCAAGACAACGTGATCGATGCAGCCTATCGATCGGGCGTTGCCAAATTCGTGTTCCTGGGCTCCAGCTGCATCTATCCGAAAATGGCGCCGCAACCCATCAAGGAGGACTCTTTGCTTACCGGACCGCTGGAGCCGACCAACGAGTGGTATGCAATCGCCAAGATCGCGGGTATCAAAATGTGCCAGGCGTATCGGCGCGAGTACGGCTTCAATGCAATCTCCCTGATGCCAACCAACCTCTATGGTCCGGGCGATAACTTTGACCTACAAAGCTCGCATGTACTGCCGGCACTGATACGCAAATTTCACGAAGCCAAGCTGCGGAACGACAAAAATGTCGAAATATGGGGTACCGGCACGCCGCGCCGTGAGTTCCTTCACGTCAATGACCTGGCCGACGCGGTATTGTATCTCTTGCAAAACTATGATGCTGAACCGATCGTGAACATTGGTTGGGGCGAAGACCTGACCATTCGAGAGTTGGCGCAGATCATCATGTCGGCGATTGGCTACAGCGGATCGTTAATATTTGATCATTCGAAACCCGATGGCACCCCCCAAAAGTTGCTCGACGTTTCTCGGCTGCATAGTCTTGGCTGGCGTCCCCGAATATCGCTGCGGGCCGGAATCGAAGGCACCTACACTTGGTTCAAAGAGCACGCCGCGGACGCGCGACTGTAGGACGCATCGCGCGCGGTCAACCTCGATTCACGTTCCGCGTTCTTCGCTAAGTGTCCGTAATGCGAACAATATTGTTCTATTCCCTCGCGGATTCGGTACACTACGCGTGCGGAGGGATTTGTTGTCGTTAGGGGTTAGTACCAAAAATGGGCCCCAATGACCAAACGGCTGCTGGAGCTGATTCAGGGAGGTTTTTTTTGGATCCCACGTTGATGCTGAAAGGCGGAGACCTTGCGCGCAAGACCGTCGAATTGCCGCGTCGCTTAAAGCGCTTGATCTCCGTTTGCACCGATTGTCTGGTGATTCCCTTGGCGCTCTGGACTGCAGTCAGTCTCAAAGTAGGGCACGCCGAATCGAATCTCTCCGACTGGCCCGCCTTCCTGGCGGTGATTGCCGTCAGTATCCCAATCTTCATTCGGGCCGGTCTTTACCGAGCGGTGATCCGATTCTTGGGCCACAAGGCTATTTTCGCCGTGGCGCTGTCCGTGGCAGTCAGTGCTGCGGTCGTCGGCCTGGTGGGGATGCTGTTGCAGATTCCCGTGCTTACCTGGAGTGTGGTCGCAATTTACTCCGTTTTCGCGCTGCTCTATGTCGCGGGATCGCGTTTCGTGGTTCGCTACTACCTTCTGCGGCGTTACCTCATGCCGACGGTGGCGCGCGTGGCCATCTACGGCGCGGGCGAAGCCGGCGCCCACTTATCGAACGTGTTGTTGACCACGCGCGCATTTGATCCCGTCATTTTCATCGACGACAACAAGGGCCTGCGCGGCCGCTTCGTCAATGGAATCAAGGTGCATCTGCCGGATAACTTGCCGTCGCTCATTAAAATGAATGCGATCGATCGGATTTTGCTTGCCGTCCCGTCGCTTAACCGGCGGCGTCGGCGCGAGATTCTCACTCAGCTCGAGCCGCTGGGCGTGCATGTGCAAACCGTCCCCGACATCGAACATCTGGTGACGGGCAAGGCGAATCTGGCGGATTTGCGTGAAGTCGATGTGGCGGATTTGCTGGGCAGAGACGCCGTCCCTCCGAAAGACGGTTTGTTCGATGCCTGCATCCGCGACCGGGTAGTCATGGTGACCGGCGCAGGCGGTTCTATCGGATCAGAACTTTGTCGGCAAATCATCGGACTGGGTCCGCGCCGGTTGGTTTTGTTCGAAATGTCGGAACTGGCCCTGTACAACATCGAAAGGGAGCTTCGGGCCATTGCTGAGAAAGACAATTTGCACCTCGAGTTGGTCGGCCTCATTGGCAATGCGCACGACCGATTCCGCTTGCGGGACATTTTTACAGCGTATCGGGTCCAGACCGTTTACCACGCGGCCGCATACAAGCACGTGCCTATCGTCGAACAAAACGTGGTGGCGGGCATCAATAACAATGTCATCGCCACTTGGTATGCGGCGGAGGCGGCACACGAGGCCGACGTTGAGACTTTTGTACTGGTGTCCACCGACAAGGCTGTCAATCCGACCAACGTGATGGGCGCGACCAAGCGCTTCGCCGAGATCGTGTTGCAAGGCTTACAGCGGCGCGGCAGCAAAACCCGATTCTGCATGGTACGGTTCGGCAATGTGCTGGCCTCTTCTGGGTCGGTAGTGCCCTTGTTCAATGAGCAAATCAACGCCGGCGGCCCCGTGACCGTCACGCATCCCGAAGTGATCCGCTACTTCATGACCATCCCCGAGGCAGCTCAGCTCGTGATTCAAGCCGGGTCCATGGCGGAGGGTGGCGATGTGTTTGTACTCGACATGGGGAAGCCCGTGCGAATCGGCGATCTCGCCCGGCGCATGATCCACCTGGCCGGTTTGACGGTCCGCGATGAGAAAAATCCTGAAGGCGACATTGAGATTGCCTATACCGGATTGAGACCGGCGGAGAAGCTCTATGAGGAGCTGCTCATCGGCAACAACGTCACCGGCACGGAGCATCCCATGATCCTGCGCGCCATCGAACATTCCCTGCCCTGGGAACGCGTGCAAGAACTATTGAATGAAATCATGGCCGCGATGAGCCGATTCGACTGCCAACGCTCTTTGCAGCTGTTGAGCGATGTCGTGGCGGAATACACGCCTGCGCCGCAGCCGCATGACCTGGTGTGGGGTCGCCAGAGCACCATGTCCACCGATGATCGTAAAGTGACCAGCCTCAAACCTCGACGAGTTGCTAGAATTACCGCGCCTTCGGATTCGGCAAGGCCGAATTGATTCAAGCGCGCGTCGGGAGAGAATTTGGCAAATAGGTCGATTTTGGTGACCGGTGGCGCCGGATACATCGGCAGCCATGTCGTTCGACAACTGGGCGATGCAGGCGAAAAAATTGTCGTTTTAGACAATCTGGGCAAAGGATTCAGGCAGGCTGTAGTCGCTGGCGATCTCATCGTCGGCGATGTAGGGGATTACCCCCTGGTCACGCGACTGTTGGCTGAGCACCAAGTCGACACGGTCATGCATTTTGCCGCGCACATTATCGTGCCCGAATCGGTTTCACTGCCGTTGAAATATTACGGCAACAATACCTGTTCAACTCGAAGCCTTCTGCAGGCTTGCGTCGATTGCAACGTCAAGAATTTCGTATTTTCCTCGTCGGCGGCGGTCTACGGTATTCCGGAAGACGGTTTCGCCCACGAAGACTCGCCAACGCGACCGATCAACCCGTATGGCTCGTCGAAGTTGATGAGCGAATGGATGTTGCGGGACGTGGCCGCCGTCAATCCGATGCGTTACGTGGCGCTTCGCTACTTCAACGTGGCCGGCTCTCATCCCGGTGGAGCGATCGGTCATTCGACTGTGGGCTCTACTTTGCTCACCAAAGTCGCCTGCGAGGCCATGGTGGGTAAGCGCCCCCATGTCTCGGTGTTCGGCAGCGATTACCCCACGCCCGACGGCACCGGGGTACGCGACTATCTGCACATCGAGGATTTGGCGGCGGCGCACTTGAACGCCCTCGACTACCTGCGAAACGGGGGTAAGTCCACGATTCTCAACGTGGGATATGGCCACGGCTACTCGGTGCGGGAAGTGCTGCGCATGCTGGAAAAAGTGGCCGGAAAGCCCTTAGAAGTTCGCGAAGAACCACGCCGCTTAGGCGATCCCGCTTACTTGGTGGCCCGCGCCGACCGCATCCGCAGCGAACTGGGTTGGCAACCGCGCTATGACGATCTCTCGGCCATCGTGTCGAGTTCCCTGGCCTGGGAGCGCAAATTGCTCCACGACCCCTGGAAAAACTGACTTTAATTCCCGGTAACCTTGAGGTCTTCAGCCTTTACTTGACCTTGCAAAACCGCTAGGCTTTCCGGCTCTTTTCCTAGTTAAATCAGAATATTACACATGCGAATTACGATATTCGGCTCAGGTTACGTGGGCCTCGTCACCGGCGCGTGCCTGGCGGACGCGGGCAATGATGTGCTCTGCGTGGATGTCGACGAGCGCAAAACCGCCATGCTTCAGCGTGGCGAGGTGCCGATCCACGAGCCGGGATTGGATACGCTCATCAAGCGCGGCGCGGAGGCGGGGCGCTTGCGCTTCACGACCAATGCCAAGGAAGGGGTGGACCACGGGTTATTCCAGCTCATCGCCGTAGGCACGCCGCCCGACGAGGATGGCTCGGCGGACCTGCGCTATGTGCTGGCCGTGGCCCGCACCATCGGCGAGCTCATGAACAACTACAAAGTGGTGGTGACCAAATCGACGGTTCCGGTCGGAACCGCCGACAAGGTCCGCAGTGCGGTGCGGGAGTCGCTCACCCAACGCAAGCTGACCTTGGACTTCGACATGGCCTCGAACCCTGAATTCTTGAAGGAGGGCGCGGCCATCGCCGACTTCATGAAGCCGGATCGGGTGGTTGTCGGCACCGACAGTGACCGCGCGGCTGAACTGTTGCGCGCGTTATATGAGCCGTTCACCCGCAATCGCGAGCGCATGATCGTCATGGACGTCAAATCGGCGGAGCTGACCAAGTACGCGGCCAATGCCATGCTGGCGACGAAGATCAGCTTCATGAACGAGTTGGCGAATCTCGCCGAACGCTTCGGCGCCGACATCGAAGCGGTGCGCAACGGCTTGGGTTCCGATCCGCGCATCGGCTATGCCTTCATTTATCCCGGGGTGGGATATGGCGGGTCCTGCTTCCCGAAAGATGTTCAGGCCCTGCAGCGTTCGGCTCAAGACGTGGGCTATGACGCCAGCATTCTCGCCGCGGTGGAAAGCGTCAACAACCGCCAGAAGCAAGTGCTGTTTCATAAGATCAAGGCGCATTTTGGGGACTTGCGCGGCAAGACATTCGCGATTTGGGGCCTGGCGTTCAAGCCCAATACCGACGACATGCGCGAGGCGGCCAGCCGCGTGCTGATGGAGTCGCTGTGGTCGGCCGGCGCCAAGGTGCGCGCCTACGATCCGGTCGCCATGCCTGAGTGCAGGAGGATCTATGGGGAGCGTCCCGACCTGACGCTCTGCAAAACCGGGCCTGACGCGCTGCAGGGTGCGGATGCGCTGGCCATCGTCACCGAATGGCGCGAGTTTAGAAGTCCGGATTTCGACCATATCAAGGGCGCGCTGCGCTCAGCCGTGATCTTCGATGGGCGAAATCTTTACGATCCGCAACACATGCAGCAGGCGGGGTTCGACTATTACGCCATCGGGAGAGGGAAAACCTCAAAATGAGACTGTCATGAGCACCGTGATTCCGGTCATTTTGTCGGGAGGCGCCGGCACCCGGCTCTGGCCCCTGTCTCGTGAGATGTACCCGAAGCAGCTGCTGGCCCTCGCCAGCAAGCAGACCATGCTTCAGGATACAGCGCTGCGGCTGGCGACCATCACCGGTGCCATACCCCCCATCGTCGTCTGCAACGAAGCTCACCGCTTCACCGTGGCCGAACAGCTGCGTGCTCTGGATTCCTCAGCCTCGGCCATTCTGCTCGAGCCCTCGGGCCGCAACACGGCGCCCGCGGTGGCGCTCGCCGCGCTCAAGGCTCACGATTTGGACGCCGATGCGATGCTCATGGTCGCGCCCGCGGATCATGTGATTCGCGATGTCCGCAAATTCTCTCAGGCCGCCGATGTGGCGGTGTCGCTGGCGCAAAATGACAAGCTCATCACCTTCGGCATCGTGGCGCATGCACCGGAAACCGGCTACGGCTACATTCGCCGCGGCACGGGCACCGGTCCCGCGTATCCAGTCGCCCAATTCATCGAGAAGCCGCCGCTGGATCTGGCGGTGCAATTTGTCACCACCGGCGATTACTACTGGAACAGCGGCATGTTCGTGTTCAAGGCGAGCCGCTATCTCTCGGAATTGAGCAACTTCGCGCCGGACATCCTCGAAGCCTGCACGGCGGCCTACAAGGCCGCCAAAGCCGATTTGGATTTCGTGCGCATCGACAAGGGCGAATTCATCAAGTGCCGCAGTGAGTCGATCGACTATGCCGTGATGGAAAAGACCAAGGACGCCCTCGTGCTGCCGCTCGATGTCGGCTGGAGCGATGTCGGGTCCTGGTCTTCGCTGTTCGATGCGTTGCCGGCGGACGAAGAGGGCAATGTGTTGCAAGGCGATGTGCTGACGCACGAGACGCGCGACTGCTATGTGCATTCCACCAGCCGCCTGGTCGCCGCCGTCGGCATGGAAGACCACATCATCGTCGAGACCAAGGACGCGATTCTGGTGGCGCCCAAGGACCGCGTGCAGGACGTGAAGGATTTGGTGGCCAAGATCAAAAAATCCGGCCGCACGGAGTCCGCGCTGCATCGAGAGGTCTTCAGACCGTGGGGCAGCTATGACAGCATCGACAATGGTGACCGCTTCCAGGTGAAGCGGCTCTCGGTCAAGCCCGGCGGTGTCCTGTCGCTGCAAATGCACCATCATCGCGCCGAGCATTGGATCGTGGTGCAGGGTACCGCCCGCATCACGCGCAACGACGAGACATTCTTGCTGGCGGAAAACGAGTCGACTTACATTCCCATCGGCGCCACGCATCGCATCGAGAATCCCGGCAAGGTTCCCCTCCACATCATCGAAGTGCAGTCCGGCTCCTATCTGGGCGAAGACGACATCGTGCGCTTCGAAGACAATTACGGCCGCAAGGGGACCAACACGTGACGTCGATCACGTGTTTCAAGGCCTACGACCTGCGCGGCCGTATCCCCGATGAACTCAATGACGATGTGGCCTATCGCGTGGCGCGCGGCTACGCCCAGTTTCTTCGCCCAAAGCGGATCGTCGTAGGCCGCGACATCCGCTTGAGCAGCGCCGGCCTGACAGACGCCGTGTGCCGCGGGTTGACCGACAGCGGTGTGGATGTGTACGACATCGGGGTGTGCGGCACCGAGGGGGTGTACTTTGCCACCTTCGACGGCGGCTACGACGGCGGCATCATGATCACCGCCAGCCACAATCCGCCCGACTACAACGGCATGAAATTCGTGCGCGAGCAATCCAAGCCCATCAGCGGCGACAACGGCTTGGCGGAGATTCGCGCCTTTGCCGAGCGCGGCGAGTTCGAGAGCCCGAAGCGCGGCGGTGAGCGCCATCGCATCGATACCACGAGCGCCTATATCCAGCACCTGCTGTCCTATGTGGATATGCAGAAACTGAAGCCGCTCAAAATCGTGGTGAACGCCGGCAACGGCGGCGCGGGGCTCATCATCGACCAGCTCGAGCCGCATCTGCCCTTCAAATTCATCAAGGTTCACCATGAGCCCGATGGCCGCTTCCCCAATGGGATCCCCAATCCCATGCTCGAGGAGAATCGCAAACCGACGATGGAGGCTATCGCTAAGCACGGCGCCGATTTCGGCATTGCCTGGGACGGGGACTTTGACCGGTGCTTTCTGTTCGACGAGCGGGGCGGCTTCATCGAGGGGTATTACATCGTCGGGCTGCTGGCGTCGATTTTGCTGCGCGGACAGCCCGGCGGCAAGGTCGTGCACGACCCACGGCTGACCTGGAACACCATCGAAATCGTCACCGCCGGCGGCGGCAAGGCGGTCCTGTCCAAGTCCGGCCACGCCTTCATCAAGCAGCGCATGCGCGAGGTCGACGGGGTATACGGCGGCGAAATGAGCGCCCATCATTATTTTCGCCGCTTTGCGTACTGCGACAGCGGCATGATTCCCTGGTTGGTGGTCGCGCAAATTCTCTCGGAGTCCGGTCGCAGCCTCTCCAGCCTGGTGGGCGAGCGCATCGGTCTATTTCCGGTCAGCGGTGAGCTCAACTACCGTATTCCCGATGCCAAGGCCGCCATTTCGATATTCGAGCAGCGTTACGCATCGCAGGCGTTGAATCTGGATCGCACCGATGGGCTGTCGTTCGAATTTCCGGAGTGGCGCTTCAATCTGCGCACCTCCAACACCGAACCCTTGATCCGTCTCAATGTCGAGGCTCGCGGCTCGGTGCCGCTGATGCAAGCCAAGACCGCCGAATTGCTCGAGCTGCTGAGATCGCAGGGCGCGGTTGCCGCGGATCACTGACGTGTCTGTCCCGAAACTCAGCGTCGTCATCCCGGTCTACAACGAAGAGGCGGTGCTGCCGACCTTGTTCGGGCGCCTGTACCCGGCGCTCGATGCGCTGCAGATTCCCTACGAGATCGTGTTCGTGAACGACGGCAGCAAGGACAAATCGGTCGCGCTGCTGCGCCAGCAATTCCAGGCACGTCCGCACGAAACCCGTGTGGTGTTGTTTCATGCGAACTTCGGCCAGCATTCGGCCGTCATGGCGGGACTCGCCTACGCACGCGGTGAGTATGTCGTGACGCTGGATGCCGATTTGCAGAATCCGCCCGAAGAGATCGGCAAGCTGGTTGCCAAGCTCGATGAAGGCTACGACTACGTCGGCACCATCCGCCAGCAACGCCAGGATTCGCTCTGGCGGCGCACCCTCTCCAAGGCCATCAACAAGATTCGTGAATGGATCACCCCGGTGCGCATCACCGACCAGGGCTGCATGATGCGCGGTTATGCACGCTCGGTCGTGACCGCGCTCAATCAAACACGCGAGGTCAACACCTTCATTCCGGCCCTGGCTTCGCTGTACTCCATGAAGCCGATCGAGGTGCCGATTGCGCACGAGGAGCGATTTGCAGGCCGGTCCAAGTATTCGCTCTACAGCCTGATCCGCCTGAATTTCGACCTGATCACCGGATTTTCCGTGGTGCCGCTGCAGCTGTTTTCCATGATCGGCATGCTGGTGGCGCTCATGTCCGCGATGCTGTTCGTGGTGCTCATCGTACGGCGCATCTGGTACGGCTCCGAGGCGGAAGGCTTGTTCACGCTGTTCAGCGTGGTGTTCTTGTTCATCGGGCTGGCCTTGTTCGGTATCGGCCTGCTGGGCGAGTACGTCGGGCGCATCTATGCGCAGGTGCGCGAGCGGCCGCGCTACATCGTGGAGGCGGTTCTGGAGGAAAGCGAGGGCACACCCATTCTGGAGCGCAGGGTGGCGCAGCATCGCGCCCAGCAGGATATCTTGAGGTGACCACGGCGGTGGTCTTTGCCTACAGCGAAGTCGGTGTGCGCTGTGTGCGGGAACTATTGGTTCAGGGAATTCAGATCCCGCTCCTTTTCAGTCACGCCGACAACCCTGAGGAAACACAGTGGTTCGGCAGCGTTGCCCGGCTCGCCCAGGACCATGGACTGCAAGTCGTGACGCCGGACTCGCCGAACACGGCGCAGTGGATCGCGGCGGGCGCGGCGCTCAAACCCGACTTCGTCTTCTCCTTCTACTACCGCCACATGCTCGACAAGGCGTGGCTGGCGTTGCCGCGCTTGGGCGCGCTCAACATTCACGGCTCGCTGCTGCCGAAATACCGGGGCAGGGCCCCGGTGCATTGGGCCATCATCCACGGTGAAGCCACGACCGGCGCGAGTTTGCACTACATGGTTGAAAAGCCGGATGCGGGGGCGCTGGTCGATCAGGAAGCCGTGCCGATCTTGGAAAACGACACCGCGCTGCAGGTATCGATGAAGGTCGCCGCCGCGGCCGAAGCGGTCTTGCGCCGCAGCCTGCCGCGCCTGATCGCGGGCACGGCGCCGTCTCTGCCCTTGGACTTGAAGAACGGATCCTACTTTGGCCGCCGCCGCCCCGAAGACGGGCGCATCGATTGGCGCCGCGGCGCACGCGCCATACACGACCTGGTCCGTGCCGTCGCGCCGCCTTTCCCGGGCGCCTTTACCGAGGTGAACGGGTGTAGGCTTGAGGTGCTCGAGACGCGCATGGACCCGCATCCCTTGAAATATCCCGCTCAAAGCCCCTGTTTGTACGCGTGCCAAGGAACCTGGTACGCCGACTGCGCCGATGGCCGGCGCCTTAAGATTTTGCAATTGACCGCAAATGGCGAGCCGGTGACGGAGAATACCGTGCCGCGCGCGCTGGCCCACCAACCGCTCGCGCTCGCCTGAAGCGATAGAGGTTTATTTTGAAAAACGTTCTGATTCTCGGCGTCAACGGCTTCATCGGCCATCATTTGAGCAAGTACATTCTGGCCCATACCGATTGGCATATTTACGGCATGGACCTGCAATCCGAACGGGTGAGCACGCTGCTCAAGGATCCGCGCTTCCATTTCGTGGAAGGCGATATCACCATCAATTTGGAATGGGTGGAGTATCACGTGAGAAAGTGCGACGTGATTCTGCCGCTGGTGGCCATCGCGACACCCGCGACCTATGTCCGGGAACCGCTGCGGGTGTTCGAGCTGGATTTCGAGGCCAACCTG
>Ga0210400_10000250_pt1 | contig 65211 bp, 56 predicted proteins | sample IncBWH26MmetaG_FD_155456 | JGI IMG/M metagenome (GOLD analysis project Ga0210400, IMG submission 155456) | Forest soil microbial communities from Barre Woods Harvard Forest LTER site, Petersham, Massachusetts, United States - Inc-BW-H-26-M | ecosystem: Environmental > Terrestrial > Soil >...
ACCGTCGACGCGATTTTCGCTGCAATGATTCCGTGTCCCTGAGCGTCCACCAACAGAACTCCCGCCGTGCTATACAACTCGCGCAGGTCTTCGGCGACCCGCACCTGTTCCGAGCTTCGTGCCTCTCTGTACGCGGATTCCATTTCGGGCTTGTAGCCAGGCCTTGATTTCAACCATTGGACATGATCGTCCACCGAATTACGCGGCATCGCGCCTGCGGGGAGCGGCTCTAAATACTGTTTCGATCGCTTCAGGGACAGCTGAATGCGGGCGTCGATGTCGTAACGCTGCTGGAAGTTTATGTACTCAAATAGGTCGCCGCCGACCGTTCCTGCGGGAATGGAGCCGCCGCACATCTCGATTCCTTCCACATGCGGAATCGCGCCTTCCACGGGCATCAGCCGCTTGCGCAGATATTCATCAATAGTTGGAGCGGTGTAGATGTTTGTCATTCGAGACTTCCAGGGTGGTGTTCCGCTCGAATCAAAGGGAGCGAACGACATTTCTACGTCTGTTTCCGTCAGCCGTTCGTAGATGTGGTTTCCGTCGACGTAATCTCATACTTGAAGTTGTCGGGATCGAGGCTGTCGAGTCGGCCGTCGGCGGTTTCCGCCTGCGGATACATGAAGAATGCGACTGGCGCGCCGTTCGACCCGGGCAGAACGACGTCGTGCGCGAAGTTGTACGCTATCCAGTTCATCTCCCAGGACCCGAATAGCCGCGCGCGGGCCTTTTTGACCATGTCGTCCTCCAACGGTCGATTTCCGGGCGGTTCCTCGAGGACAACCTTCCGAACGTCTGCGGGGTCAACGGGCACCCAGCCGTAGTCACCAAGGTAAACCTCCGCGCGGCAGTGCTGCGCTTTCGTCACTTTTTCTGACGAAGCACCGAGGCTCTTGTATCCCATTTCAGACTTGGCGACGCGGATGCCATAAACGTCTCGCGCGGGGAGGCCCGCCGCGCGCGCCAGCCCAACGTACAGCGCGTTTAGATCGGCGCACTTCCCGCCCAGATCTTTGGACTCCAGCATAAAGCGAATGTCGCCGGCGCCGCAGCCGCGCGTTTTCGGATTCCGAAAGGTGTTGTCAACGATCCACTCGTAGATCGCACGCGCTTTCTCAACATCCGTCTTCGCGCCCCTCGTGATTTCGCTCGCCGTCGCTTTTACGATACCGTCGGTTGGCAGGAGCTTGGTTGGCCGCAAGAAATGTTCCAATTCCGCGCGGCTCTCCTTGGGCCTCGTGCCGCGCGCGGTGAGGTCGACCGCACAATCCTTCGTGGCGATCCGGCTCGTCACTGTGAGGATCGGCCTTACCCCGGCCGGAAATTCCGCGGCGATGATTCCGAGCGCGTCGGTCTTGCTCTCCACTATCTTCGCGGTACCGCCCTCGCAGTTGAAGGTATTCGCGAGCGTCTTCTGGAAGGGCGTTTCACTAATGAGTGCCGCCGGCACCCATACGCGTGTCGTCCCGGAAGTTTTCAGAACTTCGACGCGGGTTGTGACTTGAAATGTGCGCCAACGGTCAAGCGTTGTGACCTCTGAAAACAAGCGCCCAGCCTTCGCGAACGCGAGGCTTACGGACGCAATGCTCCCTGATTGGAGAAAATCGCGACGGTTCATAGCCAATACCTCTGCACTAGATTTCCTTGACTCCTCAGCTGACAGATAACGTACACCCGACGTTGTCCGTGTACAATACCCGAGCCGACGCGACGATCGACTTCGCCTGAGTATTGCATGCAGATGACCGCCAAAGCTGACAGCGGGCGCTTCCAGAGCGGCGCGGACAAGTATGCCGCCTACCTCGAAACTCCCGAGGGTCGCCTGCGCTGCGACTTGGCCTTCGCCAACCTGCAGGATTTTCTGTCCTTGCCACAGACCACACGGCCGCTACGCGCTCTGGATCTCGGGTGCGGCACGGGAACGGCCGCCGTGCGCCTGGCGCGTCTTGGCATACACGTCACGCTGCTAGATTCCGCTCCAGCGATGCTGGATAGCGCGAAGCGCACGGTACAGGAAGCTGGTGTCGACGGAGAGGTCGCACTAGAATACGGCGACGCGGCCCAAGTGGCGAACCTGTTTCCCGTAGGATCGTTTGACATCGTTCTTTGCCACAACATACTGGAATACGTCGATGACCCAAGTGCTGTCCTCTCCGCCGCTGCCCAGGTGTTGCGAAGGGATTCGACCGGGAAGGGGATTCTGTCTATCCTGGTGCGCAACAGGGCAGGCGAGGTGTTGAAGGCCGCTATCCAAGCTGGCGATTTGGCTGCAGCGGAACAAAACCTTACCGCTCAGTGGGGACATGAGTCTCTGTACGCAGGCAATGTGCGTCTGTTTACGGCAGAAAGCCTGCAAGCCATGTTGATGGAAGCGTCGCTCGCCGTGACTGCCGAGCGTGGGGTGCGCGTCATTTCGGATTACTTGCCGCCGAAGGTCTCCCGCCGCGAGGAGTACGAACGGATTTTTGAGCTGGAGCGTAAACTGGGCGGCCGACCGGAGTTTGCCGCGGTCGCGCGCTACGTTCAGATAATCGCTCAGCATTCCATCGGGTCATCGAGCAAGGAAACGAGGCCATGACACAGGCCAACACCCAGTCCGCTTCGCACTCTGTGTTGGTCCGGCCTGCTGCGGACGGAGGATTTGCGCTCGGACTCGGACTAACCAACGAGTGCAACCTAGCTTGCTCCTTCTGCTACCGCGATCCAGCGCGAACCGACCGGCTCACCCTCGAGCAGGTGCGCTCGGTGATGGAAAGTCTGCCTGTCCGCTCCGTTAACTTGGGCACGGGTGAGAATGGGATGCACCCGCAGTTCCGCGAGATTTTGGGCTACCTACGCACTCTGCCGGTGAAGCTCACCATCACCTCTAACGGCCACAGCGCGGCCGTGCTCACTGATGAGGAGCTCTGCGCCTTCCATGACATTGAGTTCTCCCTGGATTATCCCACTGAGCGTGAGCAGGATGCCCAGCGCGGTTCCGGCAACTGGGCCCTGATTCATGATCAGGCAGCACGCTGTGTCCAGTTGGGGATTCCCGTCACCTTCATCGCTGTAATGATGAAGTCGAACTATCTGCGCCTCGCCGAAGTAGCGCGCGAGGTCAAGCGTTACGGGGCGCCGCTGCGGGTCAACGTTTACCAATCGGTCCGCTCTGATCTCTATGCCTTGAGTTACGAAGAGTATTGGCAAGGCTTTCGCGCCCTATTTGGGCAAACCGACGTGATTGCTATTGGCGAGCCATTAGTTAGAGCGATGTCGGGCTTGCCCCCAAGGGTCGGCGGTTGCGGAGTAAGCACGGTGCGGGTTACGCCGCGCGCTACTACTCAGCCTTGCATCTACTGGCCGGGGGCTGGCGAACCTCTTGCGATCTTGTTGTCGCTCCGCTCAGGAGTTGTAGAGACTCCCCCCTTTGTGGAGGCGCGCACCACGCCAGAGGCGTGCCGCTCCTGCGTTTATCTGGAGTCTTGCTATGGAGGTTGTGCGGGACGGCGCCGCATCCAGAATGCTTTAGACCAGCCGGACTTCTATTGCCCAATCGTCCGCGGAGAAGCCCAAAAGTTGGAAATCCGCATGGCTCCCGCGCGTGAGCTCCCCAAAGGCGAAAGCGCATGTACGACTATCGTGATTGCCCGCGATTAGAATGGGCTGGGTTGGCATCCCATCCATCTGGCGCAGACGAGTCCCTTAGTTTAAGATTGCGCCCTTTAGTCGCGGCTGGAGTCTATTGCGGAGAGGTCTAAAATGATGACAAACGCAACTCAAGCACAAGATGCGACAGTCAGCTTCGCCGGCCAACCCGATGCGGCAAAGGGCCTGGCTTTGGTTCGCTTGATAGTCGGCGCGATGTTCGTGTCGGTCTTCTTCGAGAATCTGGGGAAGGGTGCCTACACCCCAGCGGGCTACGCAGGCGTGATCAATTACTACATCAAGAACAGCCATTCACCGGCGGCATGGAAGTCGGTTCTGGGTTTCATGTCGAGCCATGCGGCCATGGTAGCTCCCGGGCAGGCAGTGATGGAGATCTCGGTGGGGATCCTGCTGGTCATTGGTTTGCTCACCCGTCCGGTTGCCCTGGTCGCATTTCTGTTTCTCGGCAGCCTCTGGGTCACGGAATTGGGCACGTCATGGATTTGGGAACTACTGGTTCCGGTCGTCGCATCGCTCGGACTCGTCGTGGGACGCGCAGGCCGTGCCTGGGGCATTGACGCGCTGCTGGCACGGCGGAACCCCTCGTCCCTGTGGTGGTGATGATGAGGGAATCTGCATGCGAGTATCGGTCATCATTCCAACCCATAACGAAGCGCAGGCCATTGGCCGTGTGCTTGCCGATCTGCCTTCCAATTTCGTCACGGAGGTCATCGTTGTCGACAGCAATTCGACCGACGGAACGCCCGACCTCGCCCGAAAAATGGGGGCACAAGTCATCCAGGAGCCTCGCCGAGGATACGGGCGCGCTTGTTTGACAGGGCTTGCGAATACCCAGAATCCTGATGTGGTGGTTTTCCTCGACGGAGACTACAGCGATCGCCCTGCTGAGCTTCCGCTTCTCCTCGCTCCGATTGCCGAGGGGCGCGCTGACATTACGCTCGGTTCGCGCTTCGGCGGCAAAAGCAACCCCGGTGCGCTGCCGTGGCACCAATCCTTCGGCAATCGCTTCGCCGCCGGCCTGATCAGGGTGCTTTACGGCGTGCAGGTCACTGACCTCGGTCCGTTTCGCGCCGGCCGCGCGGATGTTCTACGCGCCCTCGCCCTGGAAGAGGCTACCTACGGCTGGGCGGTGGAAATGATCGTGAAAGGGGCCATCGCGGGATTTCGTATCGTGGAAGTCTCTGTGAGCTACTACCCGCGCATTGGAGAGTCCAAAATTAGCGGAACGCTGAAGGGCACGGTAGGAGCAGCATGGTTCATCCTGAGCCGGATCGTGCGCTATTCTTTTCGACGTCGAAGGGCGGCAATGGCGCGACCAGCGTAAGTCTCGATGGACCAATCTCTCATGGAATCCCCTAGCGATAGCACGATGGGTTTTTCTCACCCAAACCGCACCTTAGTCATTATGGCGAAAGCCCCAAAGCCGGGGATGGTAAAGACCCGTCTTACAGAGAGCCTTCCTTCTCCCGCAGTGACAGCGCTCTATCGCTGTCTTTTGGAGGACACGCTCGCGTTAGCAACGTCATTGACGAGCGTGGAGGTCGCGGTGATGTGCCCTGAGCCGGATCAAAGCGAATTGGCGCACCTATTTGGTAATACAGTGCCGGTTGTGGCGCAAAGAGGCGAAGGTCTCGCAGCAGGACTCACCTCTGTTTTTCGACATTTCACTGCCGCCGGCCGGCAGCACGTCATTGCATTCAATAGCGACAGTCCACACCTCGCGCCGTCGGTTCTGGACAGCGCGTTCGAAATACTCGCCTCCCATGATGTGGTTGTCGGGCCAACCCACGATGGAGGCTACTATCTGGTTGGTGCCAAGGCCGCTCACCCGGCGCTCTTCGAAGCTGATGGGATGGGAACTACAAGTGCGTTGGAGGCGCTACTCGCGCGCGCTCGCGCCCTCGAGCTTTCAACAGGTTTCACAGATACTTTCTACGACGTGGACGTAGCCGACGACCTAGCTCGGCTCGCTGCGGAACTCCGGCTCGCTCCAGGCAGGGCGCCACGGACAGCAGCGTGGGTCGCGGAGTGGGGGACAAGGAGTCGCACAGCTGCGTCCGGCCCAGGAGACCTGTGAAGCTCACGCCATCTCGCAGGCTGTACGGGCTCGGCGCCATCCTGCTTGTGGCGCTGACAATCTGCGCACGCAACTTCAGCCGAACGGGCGAACTGTCATTTTTCATTCCTCTGGCTGTTGCCGGCGTCGCGTACCTCCTGGCCATCCGGGAACTCTTCTCGACGTCAGGATTTCCGAAGCGCGTCATCTTCTTCGGTCTCGCCCTGTCTGCTCTGTGGCATTTTCAATTCCTGCGAATGCCACCGGGCTTGGACGACGACATTCATCGATATGTTTGGGACGGCCGCATGCAGCGGCTCGGCTATAACCCTTACATCGTCGTTCCGAGCGACCCGGCACTTGCCGGCTTGCACACCTCTGAGACGCGTACGCTGAATAATCCAGAGGTGCCGAGCCCATATCCAGCGGGGGCGCAGCTATTCTTCCGCGCCGTAACATCCATTCACGAGTCTACCTTCGCGCTGAAAGTAGCATTTGTAGTTTGCGATTTGGCGATTGTGTTTGTGTTGCTCGATATCTTGCGTCGTAGTCGGCAAGGAGCGCACTGGGTTCTGGCATATGCCTGGAACCCCCTGCTGGCGACGGAAGTAGCCGGCAGTGGTCACATCGACATTGTCGGCGTGCTGCTGCTGCTGGTATCCGTTGCCGCGCTCGCGCGTCGCTGGCGTGCGGTTGCAGCCGTGGCACTTGGGCTGGCTGTTTCAGTGAAATTCCTTCCCATTGTACTGCTGCCGCTCTACTGGAGGCGTGTTCGTATGCGCGACGCCGCGCTGGCCGCAGCCGTGGTCGGACTCTTATACGTACCATTTCTCAACCACGGCCGGATTCCGATCGGCTCGCTCGGCACTTACGTGCAGAGATTCCGTTTTAATGATCCGGTGTTTGCAACGCTCGAGCGTGTTGCGGCTCCGCAGGTTGTGGCTGGGCTGGCAGTGCTCGTCGGTTTTCTTACCGCGATCTGGATGAAAAGAAAGTCCGCGGAATTGTCTTCAGACGCGTTTGCTTGGCCAATGGCAGCATCCCTTTTATGTGCACCGGTTGTATATCCATGGTACATGCTGTGGCTGCTGCCCTTCATAAGGTCGGCCTCGACGGTGCCGATCATGCTCTGGACATTGAGCATTATTCCTACGTATTATGTCTGGCATTTGCGCATCGTTGGACGGCCGTGGGTAGTTCCTGGCTGGATCATGATGCTGGAATACGGATCGGTGGCAGTAGCTGCTGCCATTATCGCTTTGCGTGGGATCATGCGATCCGGCGGACTACAATGCTCGGCGGACCAGGCAGAGTGAATTTCACGTATCTCGGGACCTTTGTACGTCATCCAAGACGACGTTCGTCTCATTCACTGAGGAGGATCTCTATGACAAAGTTGCGCCGTTCCATGACTATCCATTGCCTATTTTTGGGAGTCCTGCTCTTTGCGAGCACTTCGCGGGCGCAGACGCGCCCAGCCATTGTCGATCAGCTTGCCAAGACTTATGGCCTTGATTCGTATGGGCAATTAGATGCGGTCCGCTATACGTTTAACCTGGAGCTCCCTGCTTTGAAAGTGAGTCTCTCACGCACGTGGACCTGGGAGCCCAAGACCGGACAAGTCACATATGAATCAAAAGACAAGGACGGCAAGCCGGTGAAGGTTACCTATAACCGGTCTCAGCTCAACAACGCACCCGCTAACGTGAAAGACGAAATTGAGCCTGGTTTCGTCAATGACAATTATTGGTTCATTTTTCCATTCCATGTTTATTGGGATACCGGCGCCACTGTGACAGTCAAGGAAAAGCAAAAATTGCCCCTGGCAAAGGCTACGGCAACGCTAGTGTCCGTGAAATATCCTGCTGAGGCTGGCGGCTATACGCCAGGGGACACTTGGGATCTTTACGTCGGGTCGGATGGGCGAGTAGCGCAATTCATCTATCATCGGGGCGGAGACAAAAAGCCGAGTAACGTCACAACAACTTGGGCGGGCTACAAGAAGGCTGGCCCTTTGCTAGTCTCAACCGAACATCGCGGGACGGCCGACGGCGCGGCGGCGCATATCTTCTTTTCGAATGTGGCATTCAAGCTGGCGGGGTCGGACAAGTGGACGGACGCGCAATAGGAAACGCGCGGGCTCGTTCCACTTTCTGTCCGCAACACCAAGAATGAATTCAGTCCTGGCGCTCCCGCTCTCAGGCGGAGCCGGCCGCGCCGTCGCCCTCCGCGAGCATCGCGCTCTCATGTTCTGGAAGGGATTCTCGAAGGGCCACCTGCAGTTTCACCAATCTCGCCGTGATCGCTTCCACGTCGCGGGGGGCCAGGTCTGAGCGCTGCACGTAGTGCATGGCGCTGAAAAACGCGTTACGCGCATTTCGCAACAAGCGCTCCGTGTTCTCGCTCCCTTTGCAGTGCACGATCCGGCAAAACGTCACCCCAAGTTCCAGTTCCGCGAGAACGAATTGCACGCGGATCGCTCTTCCTGCTGCCGCTCTGCACAGTTCACCGCCGGCAAACTCCAGATAGTCGGCCGCGCTCAGCAGTTCGCTGGTGCGCAGTATTGCGCTGGTTATGATTTGTTCCGCTTCGGCTGGATTTATTTCCAGGCCTTCGTTCAGGCGCGTCGCAAAAGCATTTGCTTGCGTCCAGGTCTCGAATTCTCCAAATTCCTGGTCCACGATTGGCCCGGGACGCCCCTCAACCGCGCGGCATACCACCGCCGCGTCCCCCCAATACTTCGCCGTAAACGCGAACCGGTCTTGCATGGCTCCCTCGATTTCTCCCCATCGCTCGGGCTTTTTACCCGGGTAATAGATTTCTACGCCGTTATGGTCAGTTAGTCAATATAGTGAGAGGCAATTGAGCCATGTGAATCAAGTGGCGTCCGGACAAGGCCGGGGACGCCTCGCGTCCCGGAAAAAACGCTCCTGCCAAAACGGCCGTTCAACTGAGCCCCTTGGACTCTCCCGCCGGCTTGTCTGGAGCGATATCCACGATAGTGATCACCGCTCCATCAATCTTGTTATCCATGGTCCGGTAGGGCAGGATCTTAAACTGATAGTGAATGCCTTTGCGGTCCGTAAGCTCTCTCTCCAGCGTGTGGAAATCCGCCATGACATTCAATACCATTGACTGCAAATCCGCAATTTCGATGCTGGGATTGATGTTCGCGAGCGGGCGCCCCACGTCTCCGGGAATTAGTCCTAGAAATTTCTGGGCCTTTGGCGTGAATCGCCGGATCGTCAGGTCGCTTCCGATCATAATCACCGCGATATCGATGCTGGCCAGCAGATTGATCAAATCATTGTTGACCTGCGTAATCTCCGCATCCCGGCTCCGCAGTTCATCGTTCACCGTGGTCAATTCCTCGTTCGCCGATTGCAGCTCTTCCTTGGCGGTTTCCATCTCCTCGTTGGTACTTTGCAATTCCTCATTGCTCGATAGAATCTCCTCGTTCGCCGACTGCAGCTCCTCGTTGGTGGCCTCCTGCGTTTCAATCACCGATTGCAGGTACTCTTTCGTGGCCGCCAGTTCCTGTTCCAGCTTCGCCTTTCGTTGCAGGGCCTCTTCCATTTCCCTGCCGGGACGCGCTCGCCTCGCTGTCCCTTTGCTTGGCTGCTCCACCTGCGCTTCCTGGAACACGATCATGAAGTACCGCTCTTCCGCGTTTCCCAGCGTCACCGGAATGACGTCGAAGTTTACCAGCCGCCTCGTCTCCGTTTCCGGTGCTCCTTCCTCATTCCCGTTTCCATTTCCATCCTTGAATTGCAGGTTCCGCTTTCCGACTACAGCGTTTTCTTTTTTCGCCTTCCCAATAGCGTTTCGAAGCTCGTACAGCAGCCCCTCGCGCGCCATCTTCAGCAAGCTCAGGCTCGCCCGTCCGGACGCCAGCTTCAGGTAGCGGTTCACATTTCCCCGCGTGTGTACGATTTCCATCTCCTCGTTCACGAACACCGTCGCCGGCGCATATTGCGTCAGCAGCCGCCGGTCGAATTCCTTCTGCGCCTCCGCATAATTCCAGTTGGCCTCCATCTGTCTCACGGGAGCCTGCGCTGCGCCATACTCCTCGCGCTCCACATGGGATCGGAATGAAAAAGTCATCGCCTCTCGTGCCGCTCCCGTTTTCCTCGAGAGAATCTTGTGAACCCGGTCTTCCACTGTGAACAGGCCGGTTGTCCCCCCGAGGCCCTCGGAGCTTCCCAGCACCAAGTAGCCGCCGGGCCGCAGCGCATAGTGAAATAGTGAAATCACCTTGCTCTGCAGCACGGGCTCAAGATATATCAGCAGGTTCCGGCAGCAGATCAGGTCCATCCGTGAAAAGGGAGGATCGTTCAGCACGTTGTGCTGCGCGAATATGCACATGTCCCGGATAATCTTGCTGACCCGGTAGCTGCCCTCTGCCTTGGTGAAAAACCTCTGCAGCCGCTCCGGCGATACGTCCGTTTGAATATTCTCCGGATACATGCCGCTGCGCGCCCTCACGACGCTTGTCTCGCTCACGTCCGTTCCGAAAAATTGAATCGGTACTTGCGAAGCCCTGTCCCCCAGAAATTCCAGCAGCGCGATGGCCACCGAATACGTCTCCTCACCAGAAGCGCACCCCGGCGTCCACACGCGCATGCCCCGCTCCCTCAGGTTTTTCTGGATGACCGGGAATACCGTTGATTTCAGGGCCTCGAACACCCGCGGCCCGCGAAAGAAGCTCGTCACATTGATGAGCATGTCTTGGTATAAGGCCTTGACCTCCGCGGAATTTTTTTGGACGAACTTGGCGTACTCTTTTATTTTGTCGATCTTGTGAACCACCATGCGCCGCTGGATGCGCCGCATGATCGTGGTTTGCCGGTAATGCGTGAAGTCCACTCCCGTGGCCTTTCGCAATAGCTGGAAAATGGCTTCCAGTCCCACGCCGGCGACCGCCAATCCATCGGCCGCCCCCGGCAAACTTCGCTGCGCCACGTACGGATGACGCGCTATCCGCGTCACCTCCCTGGCGATTCCTTTGGGAGGAAGCACGTAGTCCACGCAGCCCGACACCACCACGCTTCGCGGCATGCCGTAATACTTGGCCGTCGATTCGTCCTGCGCAAACGTTACGCCGCCGTGAGCCTGGATTTCCGCCATTCCCAGCGTTCCATCCGAGCCTGAGCCTGACAAGATCACCCCAATGGCCCGGTTCCCTTTTTGTTCCGCCAGCGAACGCATAAAGTTGTCCACTGGCATGTGCATCCCGCGCGATTCTTCTCGCGGCCCCAGATGCAGCACGTCCTCGCTGATGGACATCGAGGCGTTTGGCGGGATGACGTAGACATGATTGCCTTTTACCGGCAGGCCGTCCGACACCTCTTCTACGCTCATCGCCGTCTTCCTGGCCAGCAACTCCGTGAGGATGCTGTGATGTTTCGGGTCCAGGTGCTGCACCAGCACAAACGCCATGCCGGTGTTCGCCGGCAGATAATTCAATAGGTCTGTAACCGCTTCGATGCCCCCCGCCGATGCTCCGATCGCCACAATCGTGGTATCGCTTCCCTGCCCGTGAGGCATCGCGCCTTTCGGAACGCCGCGCTGCGACTCCTCGTCTGGTCGATCCCTTTTGTCCTCCGCTCTACGCTTCATGGCCTTGCCTTGCTTTTCCTCGCCGCGCGCGCGTGGACGCGCCCGCCGGCGGGAATTACCGAAGCCATCATAGATGGGACGAGGCGCATAAACTGGATGGACGTGTTATCCTTCTCCTCAATCTACCCGGAAGGCTCCACGCGCGTGATTCTAGTCCATCGCACAGCTCGCTACAACACTTCAAGAGAAAGGCAACGCCTTCAAAAGAGTGTTGTTGCCCGCTTTGAATGATTTACAATCAACGTTGTCGGCGCGCCCGTAGCTCAGCTGGATAGAGCATCTGGCTTCGAACCAGAGGGTCGGGGGTTCGAGTCCCTCCGGGCGCGCCAGCTATTTTTGAAGATTCCTTACGTTGAATTCCACGAGTACCCTTTCGTTCGTTCCGGACTCCGTTTTCGCGGGAGGAGGACGGGAAGGTGACAAGCAGTTTCACTAGTCCGGTTTGTCCTACTCGAACTGCTTTCGGAAATCGGCGAACTGTTGCTTCAGCTCCGCAACCTCCGCTTGAAAGCTGGCGACTTCCTGCCGAAGCGCGGCTACCTCCTTTTTCAGATCGTCATTCCCTTCCCTGCCGGCTGACGCGTGAGCGGGCTGCGACTCCGCGGCTGGCTTTGCTTCGAGAACCTCTACGTCGCCGGACAAGAGATGGGCGTAGCGGGCCTCTTTTGTGCCGGGCTGCCGGGGAAGAACTTTGACGAGGGGCGGCTCGCGCTTCATCAGATGTTGCAGGCTGGATTGCACGGCGCTCAGGTCTTCGAAAGAGTGCATTCGCTCGGTACGCGTGCGAAGTTCGCCGGGCGTTTGCGGACCGCGCAGCAACAAGACGCACAGAATGGCAATTTCGTGACGATAAAAGTTGAAGGCTTCCTGGAGGCGGTGCTCGTACTTGGTGACGCGGCTGTCCGAGGCGCTGACGGAGCGGACCAGGGATTGTCCGTCGAGAGAATGCAGGGCTTGGCGGACGGCGGCTTCGTCGAGATTCATGACCGGATCGCGGTTCGATTTCTGGTTGCAAGCGTTGACCAGTGCGTTCAGGGAAAGTGGATAGTATTCCGGAGTGGTGATTTCCTTTTCGATCAGGGAGCCGAGGACTCGGCATTCGACTTCGTTCAGAAGGATGTTCACGGGGTGGAATGATACATCGGATGGTGTTGCGTGACTTGTGAGTGATACCCCCACCCCGGGTGTTTTGGCAAAAGAGTTCGGAATCGCTTGAAAAGAAGGAGGTTGAGTTTTTGGTGAGCGCAAAAGAGTTTGCAAGAGCATGAAAAGAAAGAACTTGAGTGCGAAATTAAGGTCTTGTCTTCGGATAGGTCGAACGAAACAAGGGAGATAAGTCGGGGCAACGTACCGGTATAGCGGTACGACCAAGTCGGGTAACCCCCATCGGGACGGAGGGTTAGAAGGACGGCTTCGCGGGCACACATGGTTCGTAAGGCACAACGGGACCGTGCCGAATTGACGAAGCCATTATACCATATTGGTAACGTATGTCAAGTATAACTTTAAGTGGTTTAGATACTTAGGGATAGCAATGGGCAAGCAGGAAAAAGGCAAATCAAGAGCCCCACACGTAAACCCGACGTGTTGGGCACCCAGATTCGTCTCAGGATTTAACGTCCGGGCCACCCGACCTATGGTGCCCGCGTTCTCGGTCGCTCATCAGGCTCTTGTATTCCCCCAGGATGAAGGGCGCCGAACAAACGGCAGAGGCGATAAACACGATGAGCGCGACCCATACTCGGGGCGGCCGGGCCGGAGATACGGACCGTATCGAAAGCGTCTGAAGGACAATGAAAGCCGGCCAGATAAGGCCAAACGTCAATGGAGTGTAAACAGGCGCAAGAAGTATGCGCAGACGCCACTCTTCATGCGCGTCGCGGTAGAAAATCCAGCCAAGAGCCGACGCGGTGGCCAGCGCCGCTGAGATCACGAGCGACGGCCAGTTTGCCCGGAGAGGCCGGAGCCGTTTCTCATTCTGAGGGCGATGGGGGCGATTTTTGATGTATCCTTTGCTGGACGGACTACCAACTGTCATGGCCGATCAAGAGATCATCTTTACCGTTGAAGACGCGCCGGAAGGCGGTTACACGGCGCGAGCGCTCGGGCATGCCATCTTCACGCAAGGCGAGACGCTCGAGGAATTGCGTCAGATGGTGCGAGACGCGGTTAACTGTCATTTTGAAAAAGAGAACAAACCCAAACTCATCCGGCTGCATATGGTAAAGGATGAGGTCATTGTCGCCTGAGGTGAGGCGTGAAATTGCCTCGCGATCTTTCCGGCGCGGAATTGGCAAAGCTGCTTCGCCGGTACGGTTACGAGGAAATCCGGCAGTCCGGAAGCCACATTCGTGTCAGATCCACATTTAGAGGCGCAGAACACCAAGTCACAGTTCCCGCGCATAGTCCGCTGAAAGTTGGAACGCTCAGCGGAATCCTTCTGGAAATCGCTACGTATCTTGAAATCAGCAAAGATGTGCTGGCACAAGAGCTGTTCGGCTGAAACCGTGAAGAGGGCTATGGGGAGAGTTTCCTTGGAGCGGCGGGTGGTCTTCAAAGCGGAGGTTGCAGAGGTCACGGAGAAGAGCAAGAAGGTTCAAATTGTTCGCGGGTACGACACTCATTTGAAATGAGAAAAGGGACATGACAGCAAATCCAAAAGCAAGTGATGGGAAGAACCGGCGGCTGCGGCTGGGGATGGTGGGCGGGGGGCCGGGGGCGTTTATTGGGTCGGTGCATCGGCTGGCGGCGCGGATGGATGACCGGTATGAGCTGGTGGCGGGCGCGTTGTCGTCGGATCCGGCGAAGAGCAAGGCGGCGGCGCTGGAACTGCACATCGCGGCGGAGCGGGCTTACGGGAGTTATGCAGAAATGGCGGCGACGGAGGCGAAGAGGGCGGACCGGATTGATGCGGTTTCGATTGTTACGCCAAATCACGTTCACTTTGGGCCGGCGAAGGCATTTTTGGAGGCGGGGATTCACGTGATTTGCGATAAGCCGCTGACGACTACGGTGGAAGACGCCATAGTGCTGGCGGGGATAGTGCGAAAGAGCGGGCTGATCTTTGGGTTGACCCACAATTATACGGGTTATCCGGTAGTGCGGCAGGCGCGCGAGATGGTGGCGGCGGGGGAGTTGGGGCGAATTCGGGTGGTACAAGTGGAGTACGCGCAGGACTGGCTGACCACGGCAGTGGAGGCGACCGGGCACAAGCAGGCGGTTTGGCGGACGGACCCGGCGCAGAGCGGGCCGGCGGGCTCGCTGGGAGATATTGGGACGCATGCTTACAACATCGCGTGTTTTGTGACGGGGTTGCGGTGCGAGCAGGTGGCGGCGGACGTTTCGATTTTTGTGCCGGGACGGCGGCTCGACGACAACGTGCACTTGCTGTTGCGTTTCGAGGGCGGGGCGCGGGGGATGTTGTGGGCTAGCCAAGTGGCCACGGGGAACGAGAATAACTTGCGGCTGCGGGTGTATGGGGAGAAAGCGGGGATCGAGTGGGGGCAGGAAAACCCGAATTATCTGCGGTTTATGGTGTACGGGAAGCCGCCGATTACGATTAGCCGGGCGGGTGCGGGGGCGACGGACTCGGCAAAGCATGCGAGCCGAATACCTTCGGGGCATCCGGAGGGGTATTTGGAGGCGTTTGCGCAACTTTATACGGACTTGGCGGAGCAGATTGCAGCACGGAGTGAGGGGCGTGCGCCGCTGGCGACGGCGATGTTGGTGCCAGGGGTGAAGGAGGGGGTTGAGGGGGTACAGTTTATTGCGGGGGTGCTGGAGTCTTCGAGGAAGAATTCGGGGTGGGTGCGGTTGCCGACGGTCGGATAGGAAGATCGGATAGGAAGAAGAGTAGGGCGGACCGGATTGAAGTCCGACCCTGGTTAGTGATGCGAGCGGCATTTGGCGGTGGTTGGCTTCTGTGCGGGGCCCTTCGGCGGCGCTCATGGTAAACAAGCCCCACCTTTACAAGTTCGGTGAGGATTGGGCAGGGGGGCTTGTTCGTTGGTGGGACGGGGAATCCCATTTTCGAGCGATTTGGGGGGATTGGGAGGAAGGAAGTCATTGTAAGTCATTGATATTGAATATGGTTAAATAAGGGAACCTGGGGCCGGAGAGTTGCGTTTAGAAGGGTATCAACTATATGGACATTCAACGACCATCGAACGCGCGCGCCAAGAAAATCAGACGGATTGCTTACGGGACCGTCGCACTCCTGCTTTTGGGAGGAGTCACCTTCGGACTGTCGAAGCTGCGGCCAGCTGCGCCGAGCGTGGACCGGGCCACGATCTGGCCGGACGAGGTGAAGCGCGGGCCGATGGTGCGGGAGGTCCGCGGGCTGGGGACGCTGGTTCCCGAAGACATTCGGTGGGTCCCGGCGCAGACAACGGCACACGTGGATAAATGGGTTTTGCGGCCGCCTGCCATCGTCAAACCAAATTCTATCATTATGGAACTGAGCGATCCGACGGTGCAGAGAGATGCAGTGGACGCGGAATACCAGCTAAAGGGAGCGGAAGCGGACTACCAGAACCTGAAAGTACAGGTCAACAGCGACTTAATGAGCCAGAAGGCCACGGAAGCGTCCGTGCGGAGTGATTACGAGCAGTCAAAACTTCAGCACGCAGTGGATGACAAGCTCTTTAAGGAGGGCATCGGGGCCCAGGTGACAGCCGAGCTGTCGAAAGTAAAGATGGAGCAATTGACGATCCGCGCCCAACTGGAGAGCGAACGGACGAAAATTGCGACGGATTCAGCGGGCGCGAAGCTTGCGGCACAGCAAGCAAAAGTGGAACAGATGAAGGCACTCTACGAGTTGAAGAAGAGCCAGTTGGAGGCGCTCCATGTGCGCGCAGGGATCGACGGAGTGCTACAGCTTCTGCCGGTGGATGTCGGTCAGCAAGTGACACCGGGAATGAACCTGGCGCGAGTGGCGAATCCGAAAAAGCTTCGGGCGGAAATCAAGATTGCGGAAACGCAGGCCAAGGACGTGGTGCCCGGGCAAAAGGCGTCGATTGATACGCGGAACGGCATTGTTGGCGGGCACGTATCGCGAGTGGACCCCTCGGTGATCAACGGAACGGTTACCGTGGACGTGACGATCGATGATCCTCTTCCGCCGGGCGCAAGGCCGGATTTGAGCGTAGACGGAACGATCACGCTGGAGAACTTAAAGGATGTGCTGTATGTGGGGCGGCCGGTACACGGGCAGTCGGACAGCACGATCGGATTATTCAAGATTATAGATGACGGAGCGGAGGCGGTGCGCGTCAATGTAAAGTTGGGGCGGAGCTCGGTGAACACGATCGAGATACTGGATGGATTGAAGGTCGGGGACAAAGTGATTCTGTCCGATATGTCCGCTTGGGACAATTTCGACCGGGTTCGATTGAAGTAATAGTACTGCTGCCCTTCGAGGGCGCTGCGGAAGTATGGGGTCCCGATTTCTGCGCCCGGTAAGAAATCGCGGCTGGCGCTCGCGGAGGATGGAGAAGATGCACACCCTCTTGCAGGACGCACGCTACGGCCTGCGGATGCTGGCGAAAAACCCTGGGTTCACCAGCATTGCCATCCTTACGCTCGCGCTGGGGATCGGCGCGAATACCGCTATTTTTTCCCTGCTGAACCAAGTCCTATTGCGCCGATTGCCGGTGCGAAGTCCCGAAGAGTTGGTGGTGGTGAAGTCGCCCGGGCCGAAGCATGGGCATGTCTGGAGTGACGGGGACGATTCGGAGATTTTCTCGTATCCGCTGTACAAAGGGCTGGCGAAGAATAGCGCCGTGTTTGACGGGGTGATCGCGCGGTATCAGTTTCCGGCGGGCATCGCGAGCCGTGGACAGACTGACCGAGGATCCGGCGAACTGGTGACGGGAAACTATTTTGAGGTGCTGGGGGTGCGGCCGGCGCTCGGGCGAGTGCTGTCGCCTGCTGATGACGATGTGCAGGGAGCGCATCCGGTCCTAGTGCTGAGCCATGCCTATTGGATGCGGCACTTCGCCGGGGACGCGGGAGTGCTAAACCAGACGATTCTGGTAAACAACACGGAAATGACGATCGTGGGCGTCGCGCAAGACGGATTTACGGGCATCCAGGTGGGACAGACTCCAGACATTTTTGTGCCCATGACGATGAAGGGACAGATGACGCCGATCCGCAACGGGTTGGACGACTGGAATGATTCGTTTTTGGCGGTGCTGGCGCGGCTTAGGCCTGGTGTGTCTGTGGCGAAGGCCCAGGCGGGGATTAATGCAGACTACCCGGGGCTGCTGGAGCAGCAGGCCGCGACCCTCAAAATGCGCACCGGTGGAAAAGACGAAAAGGAATTCTTGAGCAAGAAGATAGTACTGGCTCCTGGCGCGCAGGGGAGAACGACGGCTCAGAGGGATTCGGGGCCGGCGCTGAAGGTGCTGTTTGCGATGGTGGCCCTGGTTTTGCTGATTGCGTGCACGAACGTGGCGAACCTGCTGCTGGCAAAGGCGGCGGCACGGCAGCGCGAATTTGCGATTCGGTCGGCTTTGGGCGCGACTCCCGGGCGGATGATGCGTCAATTACTGGTGGAGAGCTTCCTTTGCGCGCTGGGTGGCGGGGTCCTGGGGCTGATTTTGGGCGTCTGGATAATGAACATTTTGACGCAAGCTGTCGTTTCTGAAGCAGGAGTAAAAGGGATCACGGCCCAGGTGGATGGAAGTGTATTGGGGTTTGCGGCGGGAGCGACGTTGTTATCGGCAATGCTCTTCGGGCTGGTGCCAGCATGGCGGGCAACGCGAACTGGGGTTTCGCAAATGATGAAGGATCAGGGATCCACGACCTCGGCGGGGCCGGGGCACGTGCGATTCCGCAAGTTCCTGGTTGCGGGGCAGGTGGCGTTTACGCTGCTGTTGCTAACGGGCGGGGCTTTGTTTTCGCGGACGCTCTGGAATCTGCGGAATCAGAACCTGGGGCTGAATACGGAAAACTTGATCACGTTTTCGATTGCACCGCACCTGAGCGGGTACGACGAGACGAAAACGGTGGCCTTAGTGGATCAACTGCGGGAGCGTGTGAGAGGGCTGCCGGCAGTGCTGGGAGTGGCGTCATCGCAAATTGCGGTGCTGACCGGAACCGATATGGGGCGGAACATCACTGTTGAGGGCCGTCAAAACCTGGATACAGACGACATGCACGTGAATTTTGACGCGGTGAGCCCGAACTATTTTTCAACCATGAGGATTCCGCTGGTATCGGGGCGCGAATTCAACGCCGGGGACACGGCGAAGAGCACGAAAGTGGCAATCATTAACGAGGCCATGGCGAAGGCGTTCTTCCAAAACCGAAACCCGATTGGGGTGCACTTCGCGATGGGGTCGGGAAGCGACGCGAAACCGGACATCCAGATTGTGGGTGTGGTGAAGGATACAAAGGAGTCCCACGTCCGTGATCCGGAGCGGCCGTTTTTTTATCAGCCGTATTCGCAATTTGGAAAACTCTACGGGATGAGTTTCTACGTGCGCAGCCAGCAAGATCCGTTGCTGTTGGCCAACACGCTTCGAGAGACGGTTCGAGGAGCAGACGCCAACTTGCCCGTGTATGACTTGAAGACGGTGCAGCGCGTGGTGGACGAAGATTTATTTGCGGAACGGGTGGTCGCGGGGCTCTCGGCGATGTTTGGAGGGCTAGCGGCGTTGCTGGCGGCGCTGGGGATTTATGGAGTGCTAGCGTACCTGGTGGTGCAGCGGACGAGGGAGATTGGAATCCGCGTGGCGCTGGGGGCTGAAACCGGGCATGTGAGAGGGCTAGTGTTCAAGGAAGTGGGATGGATGATGCTGGGAGGCGCAGTGGTGGGATTACCACTGGCTTATGCGCTGGCGCGGCTGAGCGAGTCGCTACTGTACGGGGTACACGCAGGGGACGTTCCGGTGTATGTGGCGTCGCTGGGGATCATTTGCCTGGTGGCCTTGGCGGCGTGCTACATCCCATCGCGGCGAGCCACACGGATTGATCCCATCGTGGCGCTGCGCTACGAGTAGCGGCAGGAGAGAAAATTTTTGAGCCACTGGGAGTGGACGCGGTGAAACGAGTTTCCAAGATCGAATACGAGAAGGAGAGCAAATGACCGACGCAACGGCAACACTCATCAAGATGGAAGGCGTGAAGAAAGTGTTTTACACGGATGAGGTGGAAACGCACGCTTTGTCTGAAATTCACCTGGAGATCAAGAAAGGGCAATACATTTCGATCGCCGGGCCTTCGGGCTGCGGCAAATCGACGTTGCTCTCGATTCTCGGACTGCTCGATTCACCGACAGGCGGGGGATATACGCTGAACGGGCAGCCCGTGGCGAATCTGACCATCAGCGAGCGCACGCGCATCCGCAACCGCGAGATTGGATTTATTTTCCAGGCGTTCAACCTCATCGGGGACTTGACGGTGTATGAAAACGTGGAGCTGCCGTTGACGTATCGCGGGACGAGCGCGGCGGAGAGGAAGCAGAAGGTCCAGCACGCGCTGGAGCGCGTGGGGATGGCGCACCGGCTGCGCCACTACCCTTCGCAACTCTCGGGCGGTCAGCAACAGCGCGTTGCCGTGGCTCGCGCGTTGGTTGGCGATCCGCTGATTCTGATGGCTGACGAGCCCACTGGAAACCTGGACTCGAAGAACGGCGAAGCGGTGATGGAACTGTTGCGCGACCTGCATCGAAATGGAGCGACGGTTTGCATGGTCACACACGACCAGCGGTATGCGAATTTCGCCGAGCGCACAATTCACTTGTTTGACGGCCGCATCGTCGAGGAGACACAGGAAGCGCACGTCGGAGCGTAACGCCAAAGTAGTGACGGAGCCAAGACATGCAGACGATATGGCAAGACCTTCGATTCGGGCTGCGAATGTTGATGAAGCACCGGATCGCGACGATCGTTTGCGTGATAGCGCTGGGTCTGGGGATTGGTGCGAACACGGCGATATTCAGCCTGGCAGAGGCGTTTCTTCTGCATCCGGTGCCGTTCGAGAATTCTGACCGGATCGTCGCCCTGGTGGACGCGCGCATGGCTAGTGATGGCGGGGCAGGGTTCGGTCCCCAGGACCTTACTCCGGTTGCGCCTGCCACGTATCTCGATTGGAAAAAGGAGGTGCATTCCTTCGATGATCTGGCTGCGTACGATTGGGATGAAATAAACCTGACCGGCGACCGCGAAGCACAAAAAGTCCAGGACTTCAAGGTTACGGCTAGTTTTTTCCCGATGATCGGCGTGCAGCCGCTTCTTGGCCGGACATTTCTTCCGGAGGAGGAAGAGCCGGGCCGTAATCAGGAAATTATCTTGAGCTACGGGCTGTGGGAGCAGCGCTATGCCTCCGACCCAAACGTGCTGAAGCGCGTTATAAAGGTTGACGGAAAGAGTTTTAACGTTATCGGCGTTATGAAGAAGGGCTTCGATTTTCCGATGCCCGCCGAGGCGTGGATTCCGTTGGAGCTGAGCGTGAAGGAACGGCTCCGGCGCGACAATCGCCGGCTCTGGGTGCTCGGGCGGCTCAAGCCGGGCGTTTCTTTTTCCGCGGGCGCCGCGGAGATGCAAGCCATCTCGGAGCGGCAAGCGGAAGCTTATCCCGATACGAATAAAGCCTGGCGGCTGCACCCGCAACCGTTGCGACAGTTCATCACTGGAACGCTGACCCGGCAATACACGGTGCTGCTCATGGTTGCGGTTGGCTTCGTCCTGCTCATCGCGTGCGCCGACGTTGCGAACGTGCAATTCGCGCGCATCACGGGGCGAACGAGTGAGTTCGCGGTGCGCACGGCACTGGGCGGCAGCCGCTGGAGGATCGTTCGCCAATTGCTAATCGAGAGCATCATGTTGTCCTTGGCAGGCGCGGCACTCGGTTTGTTTCTGGCCCAATGGGACATCCAGATGATTCTGGCGCACATGCCGCCGGACGTAGCCCGATTCGTGGCCGGGTGGAAGACGATTCGTTTGGACGCCAATGCGTTTCTGTTCGCGCTGGTAATTGCGGTATTGAGCGGGGTGATCTCAGGGATCGCCCCTTCCCTGCTGGGTTCCCGCGCCAGCATCGCGGAAACGCTGAAAGAAGGTGGCCGCGGTTCTTCCGTCAGCCGCGCACGGCACCGTCTGCGTGGAGCGCTGGTGGTTGCCGAAGTGGCGCTCGCGCTGGTGCTGCTGGTCGGCGCGGGCCTGATGGTGAAAGGCTTCCAGGGATTGCTGAGCGTGAATGAGAGCTACGCCCCACAAACGCTGCTGACGCTCAACTTCTCGCTGCCGGAAGTACAGTACGCACAGCCGGCCGCGCGGCTGAGCTTCAACGAACAAATCATGCGGCGGCTTGGTTCTGTTTCCGGGGTGCAAGCGGCCTCGCAGGTGACGTTTGTCCCCTACGCGGATGGGGGAGCGATCAACGAGAGAGAGTTTTCGATCGAGGGACGGCCGCTGACGCGGCGCGGCGAAGTACGCAGCGCCATCGTGGAGACGGTTACACCGAACTACTTTAATACGCTAAATATCGCGCTGCGCGACGGCCGATTGCTGAGCGATACAGACGGAGCGGAATCTCCACAGGTCGCGGTGGTCAGCGAAAGCCTAGCAAGGCGGTATTTCCCGGGAGAAAATCCGCTGGGCCGCCATATCGGCGGCAAAACGGAAGCCGAAGGCGGATGGATGACCGTGGTCGGGGTGGTAGACGACGTGCGCTACAGCTGGATCGTAAAGGAGGATGTCCCCACGATTTACCGCTCGTTCCGGCAAGCGCCTCCGTATTACACGACCGTTGTGCTACGCACGGCAGGTGATCCGCTGAAATTCGTTTCCGCGGCCCGCGCGGAAATTGCGGCGGTCGATGCAAACTTGCCGCTGTACAACATCAAGCCGATGGACAAGGTGATCACGGAATCGATTGTGGGCATCGCATACGTGGCCACGATGATGGCGGTGCTGGGGGCTATCGCACTGGTGCTGGCATCAGTGGGCGTATTCGGGGTGATGTCGTATTCGGTGAGCGAGCGGACACACGAGATCGGAATTCGCATGTCGATGGGGGCGCAGACGGGCAACGTCCTCGCCTTGGTGCTGCGAAGCGGCATGCTGCTAACCGTGCTTGGACTGGCCATTGGCCTGCCCGTCGCATTCCTGCTGGCGCAGGCGCTTTCGTCCCTCCTTTACGGAGTGCGGGCTGCCGACCCAGCGTCATTCATTGGCCTGCCCTTGCTGCTGCTGGCTGTGGCCGGAATAGCGTGCTACCTTCCCGCACGACGGGCCGCGCATTTCGATCCGCTGCGGGCCTTGCGGCACGATTGAGGTGCTGTGCTGCGCCGCGCCTTCAGACAGCCCTTGGAATAAACTGACCACTTGCGCTACAACAGAGAGACGGGCAAAGACTTGGTGCTGCTGCCCGGATTCCCTTGAGTGAGGTAAGGAGAAATTGTGGAGCCATTAATACAGTTGCGGAATTTGGAGAAGGTGATCGAGGCAGGGCCAAATAAATTTTGGTTATTGCGCAGAATTAATTTGGATATTCAGCCGGGCGAGTTTGTGACCATCATGGGCCCATCGGGCGCCGGAAAGTCCACGCTGCTGAGCATCATCGGAATGCTCGATGGAGCGTGGAGCGGTGAGTTTTACTTCCTCGGCGAAGCCGTACACAAGCTCAACGTGAAGAAGCGCAACGAGCTGCACAAAGCGAACATCGGGTTCGTGTTTCAGAGTTATCACTTGATCGACAATCTGACGGTGTTCGAAAACCTGGAAGTGCCGCTGTCCTACAAGAATGTGCCGCATAAGGAGCGCGTTAGCCTGGTTTGCGACGCGCTGGATCGTTTTCACATCGTGGGCAAGAAAGATCTTTTCCCGAATCAGCTCTCCGGAGGCCAGCAGCAACTCGTCGGCGTGGCGCGCGCGGTGATTCTTAGCCCGAAGCTGATTCTCGCTGATGAGCCGACGGGAAATCTGCATTCCGCGCAAGGCGATGAGATCATGCAGCTCTTCAAGAGACTGAATGACGCGGGCACGACCATCATCCAAGTCACACACTCCGAGAGAAATGCCGCCTATGGCAGCCGCATTATCCAACTGAAGGACGGGTGGGTAGTGGGAGACAACGCCACCGCCGGCGCGCATGTCGGCGCGGCACAGCCAGCGTGAGCGGGTGCTTTCCGGCGGCAATGCGGGGCCTGGATCGTTTCTCGCTGTGCCTGAAAACGGGCGGTAGGATACACTTCGCAAAACCATTCGAATGAAGACGACTAACCCGCACCCTTATCGAGTTCTTTTAGCGGACGACCAGGCGGACATCCGGGATGCCCTGCGTTTGCTGTTGAAGCGCGAGGGCTATGAAACGCAAGGGGTGGCCTCTCCGGCGGAGGCGTTGAGCGCGATTGAGGCGCGGGAATTTGACGCGGTGATGATGGACCTCAACTACGCGCGAGACACGACGTCAGGGCAGGAGGGACTGGACCTGCTCACGCGCATTCAAACGCTGGATAGCACGCTGCCGGTTATCGTCATGACGGCATGGAGCAGCATCGAGGTGGCCGTGGAGGCGATGCGGCGCGGGGCGCGGGACTTTGTGCAGAAGCCCTGGGAAAATACGCGCTTGCTGGCAATTCTGCGGACGCAAATCGATTTGCGGCAGGCGCTGCGGCAGGCATCGCGGCTGGAAGCCGAGAACCGCATCTTGCGCGCCGAATCGCGGCCGACATTTCTGGCGAAATCGCCGGCGATGGCGCCGGTGATGGAGCTGATTGGGCAAATCGGGCCTTCGGACGCGAACGTTTTGATCACCGGGGAGCACGGCACAGGAAAAGAAGTGGTAGCGCGAACCCTTCATGCGTTGTCGGCGCGCGCGACGAAGCCGATGGTGACGGTAAATGCGGGCGGGCTGTCCGAAGGGGTGTTCGAAAGCGAGCTATTCGGGCACGTCAAAGGAGCGTTTACGGATGCGCGGGCGGATCGCGTAGGGCGATTCGAACTTGCGGACGGCAGCACGCTGTTCCTTGATGAAATTGCGAACGTGCCGCTGAACTTGCAGGCAAAACTGTTGCGGGTTCTAGAGACGGGAGATCTGGAGCGCGTGGGGTCGTCCAGCACGCGGCGCGTCAACGTGAGAGTGCTGGCGGCAACAAATGCGGATGTGAATGCGGAAGCCGCTGCGGGGCGGTTCCGGCAAGACCTGCTGTTTCGATTGAATACCATCGAGATTCACATTCCGCCGCTGCGAGACAGGCGCGAAGACGTGGATTTGCTCGCGCATCATTTTCTCCACGGTTACGCACAACGGTATCGCAAAAATATTTCCGGGTTTGACACGGCGGCGCTCAAGGCGATGCACGAACACGCGTGGCCGGGCAATGTTCGCGAACTGGATCATGCGGTGGAACGCGGCGTGCTGCTCTCGCCTGGCCCTTCCGTTCGCGCGGCGGACCTAGGTTTGCGCGCGCAAGCCGCGGGCGGGGCGGCCAAGCTGGAGGAAATGAGCCTCGACGAAGTCGAGCGCTATCTCATCCAGCGCACACTCGCGCGCCACGAAGGAAATGTCAGCCAGGCAGCGAGGGCGCTGGGATTGAGCCGCAGCGCCATGTATCGCCGGCTGCAAAAACATGGATTGGAATGAGGGAACTGGCCTATGAGCGCCGCATCCAGCTCCTCGCGCTAGCCGCGGGTTTTCCCGGTTCGCTGATCGCCATGATTCTGCTGTGGCATGGAAATTATTCTTCCGGGGCGGTCTGGACGCTGGCCTTTCTCATACTTTCCCTGTGGTTGGGCTTCGCTTTTTCGTTGCGGAATCGCGTTGTTTTTTCGTTGCAAACGCTTTCGAATCTTCTGGCCGCGCTGCGAGAAGAAGACTTCTCGTTGCGGGCGCGTGGCGGGCGAAGCGATGATGCCATGGGCGAAGTAATCATCGAAGTCAATGCCCTCAGCGAGACCCTTCGGGAGCAGCGCCTTGGTGCGATGGAGGCCAATGCGCTGCTGCGGACGGTGATGGAGGAGATTGACCTGGCCGTATTCACGTTCGACAACGATGCGAAGCTGCGGCTGGTCAATCGCGCGGGTGAACGATTGTTGGCTCGTCCGGAAGAGCGCCTGCTGGGATTTACGGCGCAAGAACTAGGGCTGGGGGCTTGCCTGGAGGGCGAGGCCGCGCACACGATGGAGCTGGCTTTTCCCGGCGGATCTGGGCGCTGGGGGCTGCGTCGCGGGACATTTCGCCAAGGAGGATTGCCTCATCAGCTGGTGGTGCTGAGCGATCTAAGCCGCACACTTCGTGACGAGGAGCGCAAAGCATGGCAGCGGCTCATTCGCGTGCTTGGGCATGAATTGAACAACTCGCTCGCTCCGATCCAGTCCGTCGCGCAGGGATTGGAGAGCGGGCTCTTGAACGCCACGAAGTCCGCCGAATTGCAGAGTGAAGCGTCCGCTTCGATTCTGGATGATCTGCGGCAGGGGCTGGGCATCATTCGCTCGCGGACAGAGGCACTTGGGCGGTTCATGGCGGCGTACGCGCAATTGGCAAGACTTCCGCAACCGAAATTGTTGCCTGTTAATGTCACGGAATGGATCTGTCGGACAGTGAAACTCGAGACGCGAGTGAAAGTCAGCGTTGAAAAGGGGCCGGACATTATCATCTCAGCCGATCCGGACCAGCTCGAGCAGTTGCTAATCAACCTGATTCGCAACGCCGCGGATGCGTCTTTGGAAGCCGGAGGAGGCGTAAAGGTGGGTTGGTCGCGTCAGGGTGCGCAACTCGATGTGTTGGTGGTCGACGAAGGCTTGGGCCTTCCGAATACCTCGAACCTGTTCGTTCCTTTTTTTACGACTAAGCCGGGCGGGTCCGGTATTGGCCTAGTACTCAGCCGCCAAATTGCCGAAGCTCACGGTGGTGAACTGACTTTAAAGAACCGTTCCGACGCGCGCGGCTGCAGGGCCTTGCTTCGACTTCCCGTCTAGACCGCGCTACAGCCTCCTCCATCATCCAGAGCGTCTTTTCCTTCACAAAATCCTTAGGTACATTTCATTGCTTCCTAAGCCTTAGCCCGCTACTGTGTCCCCTGCCAGATGGCGCGCGTTCGGCCTTTTTCGCCTGAGTTCTCCCGAAGTCAACGGGTTATCTGCTGATTGACATCGCGTAGTCGAGGAGATTCTTGTGCAAGACTTCACTTTCGTTGTAGTGACAATGCTCTTCTTTGCCATCGCGATTCTTTACGTCCGCGGCTGCGAACGCCTGAAATAGGATGGAGACCCGGCATGGTTGAAAATGTCGTGCTTATCGTTATCTGCGTCTTTTTGCTCGGGTATTTGCTGGTGGCTCTGCTGAAACCGGAGAAGTTCTGACATGACGGCAAATGGCTGGTTCCAAATCTTCCTTCTGCTGGGAGTGACTCTTGCGGTCACAAAGCCGTTGGGTATCTTCCTGACGCGGGTATTCAACCGGGAAAAAACGCTTCTGGACGTCATCTTGCGCCCGATCGAAAGGCTCGTCTATCGGCTAACTGGCGTGGATGAGAAGCATGAGATGCGCTGGACGGAATATACCGTCGCCATGCTGTTGTTCAGCGGCGTTTCCATGTCACTCCTCTATCTGATCCAGCGCATGCAACAGTGGCTTCCACTGAATCCGCAGAAGATGGTCAACGTGCCCCCGGCGCTGGCCTTCAACACCGCCGCCTCCTTTACCACCAATACGAACTGGCAGAACTATAGCGGCGAATCGACCATGAGTTATTTCACGCAGATGGCCGGTCTGGCGTACCACAACTTCGCTTCTGCGGCGACCGGTATTGTGCTGGCACTGGTGATCATTCGCGGCCTTGCGCGCAAGGAAACCGACAAGCTCGGAAATTTCTGGGTCGATATGACGCGCTGCCTGCTCTGGGTTCTGCTACCGCTCTCCCTGGTCGGCTCGCTGGCGCTCGTGTCACAAGGGGTGGTGCAGAACTTGAAGCCGTATACAACGGTGGAGCTTACCGAACCGCAGACCGTGCAGGTGACTGGGGCCGACGGAAAGACATTGACCCAAGTCGTGAGTCAGCAGGTGATTGCGCAAGGACCGGTGGCCTCGCAGGAAATCATCAAGGAATTGGGCACCAATGGGGGCGGATTTTTCGGGGCGAACAGTGCGCATCCTTTTGAGAATCCCACTCCCCTGTCGAACTTTATTGAGCTTTTGTCGATGTTTGCAATCGCGTCTGGCCTCACTTACACGCTGGGGCGTATGACAGGCTCGCCCCGGCACGGCTGGGCGGTGTGGGCCGCGATGGCAGTGTTGTTTCTGATGGGAGTGACGACGGCTTATTGGTCGGAGGCAAAAGGAAACCCGATATTAGCCGCCGTGGATCAGCGGGCCAGCGTAGTGCAATCCGGCGGCAACATGGAAGGCAAAGAAGTCCGGTTCGGGATCGCGAACTCCGCCTTATTTGCCACCGTGACCTCGGACAGCAGTTGCGGCGCGGTCAACAGCCAGCATGATTCGTTTACGCCGCTGGGCGGCATGGTTCCGATGATTAACATCATGCTAGGGGAGGTCGTCTTCGGCGGGGTCGGTTCCGGTCTGTATGGGGTCGTGGTCTTCGTGATCCTCGCAGTTTTCATCGCCGGGCTGATGGTCGGGCGAACGCCCGAGTACTTGGGGAAGAAAATCGAATCCTACGACGTAAAAATGGCGATGCTTTCGATTCTAATTATGACCTTTGTGATCCTTGGTTTCTCTGCAGTCGCCGTGGTGCGGCCTTTTGGCACGTCCAGCATTTCTAATCCAGGGCCGCATGGACTCTCACAGGTGCTCTACGCCTATACCTCGATGGTGGGCAACAATGGCTCGGCTTTCGGCGGATTGAACGGCAACACGATGTGGTACAACACCAGTGGAGCGGCGGCCATGATGCTGGGCCGCTTCTTCATGCATATCCCCATACTTGCCATCGCCGGAAATCTGGCAAAGAAAAAGATCGCTCCTGCGTCTGCCGGGACCTTCCCCGTGACCGGCGCGCTGTTCACAACTTTGATCGTTTCCACCATCCTGATTGTGAGTGCGCTCACATTTTTTCCGGCGCTCAGTCTTGGTCCTATTCTCGAGCACCTGCAGATGCTTGCCGGAAAGGTTTTCTGAGGCCGCTATGACCGAACTTCTGCAGCACAAACCAATATCGCTCGCCGATTCAAAGATTCTGCGAAGAGCACTGCTGGATTCATTCCGCAAATTGGATCCGCGAACGATGGTTAAGAACCCCGTGATGTTCGTGGTAGAGGTGGGCGCGCTGCTGACCACTATTCAACTCGTGCGCGACCAGCTGCACCACGCGGGCAGTTTCGGCTGGGGACTCCAAATTACCTTGTGGCTGTGGTTCACCGTTGTGTTTGCAAACTTCGCCGAGGCCATGGCGGAAGGACGAGGCAAGGCGCAGGCCGACACGCTGCGCAAAGCCCGGGCAGAGACGGAGGCACGTCGTTTGCGTGGAGATGGATCGATCGAGGCTATTCCAAGCTCCAAGCTACGCTCCGGAGACACGGTGGTCGTTGCGGCAGGAGAGTTCATCCCGGGCGATGGCGAAGTCATAGAAGGCGTGGCATCGGTCGATGAGTCGGCGATCACCGGGGAATCTGCTCCTGTGATTCGCGAATCGGGCGGCGACCGCTCGGCAGTTACCGGCGGGACGCGCGTGCTCTCCGACGAAATCAAGATACGTATCACCTCCAATCCAGGCGAGACGTTTCTCGACCGCATGATCCGCCTGGTCGAAGGCGCCTCCCGGCAAAAGACGCCAAACGAAATCGCTCTGAACATCCTTCTTGCCGGTCTAACGATTATCTTCTTGCTGGCGGTCATGACGCTCCAGCCTTTTGCAATTTATTCCGGGGCGCCGCAAAACATCTTTGTCCTGGTCTCGTTGTTGGTCTGCCTGATTCCCACGACCATCGGCGGACTGCTCTCGTCCATCGGGATTGCGGGAATGGACCGGATGATTCAGCGAAATGTCATTGCCATGTCGGGCCGCGCTGTTGAAGCATCCGGCGACGTGGACGTGCTCTTGCTCGACAAGACGGGCACGATCACTCTAGGAAATAGGCAGGCGACTTCGTTCCACTGCAGTCCCAATGTGACCGAGACGGACCTCGCCAGCGCCGCACAGCTCGCGTCGTTTGCGGATGAAACGCCGGAAGGGCGCTCGATCGTGGTCCTTGCCAAGGAAAAGTATGGCCTTCGCGGGCGTGAGCTGGCGCCTCACAACCCGATCTTCATACCGTTTTCGGCGCAGACCTGCATGTCGGGCGTTGACCTGGATGGGCACGAAATCCGCAAGGGTTCACCGCAAGCCATCGAGAAATATGTGGCTGAAAGAGGCCAGGTCGTGCCACCCGAGATCAAGCAGATCACGCGGGAAATTTCGAATGGCGGCGGCACACCCTTATTGGTCGTGGACAACCGCCACGTGCTCGGCGCCATCGCCCTGACGGATGTCGTGAAAGGCGGGATGCGCGAAAGATTTGATCATCTGCGGGCCATGGGCATTCGCACGATGATGATCACAGGTGACAACCCGCTTACTGCCGCGGCAATCGCGCGCCAGGCCGGCGTGGACGATTTTCTTGCTGAAGCCAAGCCGGAAGACAAGATGGCGCTGATTAGGCGCGAACAGGCCAAGGGCAAGCTCGTGGCCATGACGGGTGACGGCACGAATGACGCCCCGGCGCTGGCGCAGGCCGACGTTGGCGTCGCCATGAACACCGGCACGCAAGCAGCGAAGGAAGCGGGAAACATGGTTGATCTCGACTCCAACCCCACCAAGCTTATCGAGATCGTTGAAATCGGCAAGCAATTGCTCATCACACGGGGGGCGCTCACGACCTTCTCGGTCGCCAATGACGTGGCGAAGTATTTCGCCATCATCCCGGCGATGTTCGCGGGCGCCTTTCCGGTGCTGAACGCGCTGAATGTGATGCACCTACGTACGCCGGAATCCGCGATCTTGTCGGCAGTCGTCTTCAACGCCCTGATCATCATTGCATTGATCCCACTGGCTTTGCGCGGAGTGCACTATCGGCCCCTAGGTGCAGCGGCCTTGCTGCGCCGAAATCTGCTGATCTACGGTGTCGGCGGAGTGATCGCGCCTTTCTTTGGCATCAAGCTCATCGATATACTGCTTACTCACCTTGGACTGGCCTAGAGGAATTCATGAAAAAAAACCTTCTCATCGCCTTGTGGTTCACGCTGGTGACCACGGTCATGTTCGGTCTGATCTATCCACTTATTGTCACCGGCCTCTCACAACTCCTGTTCCCCGGCAAGGCCAACGGACAACTGATCGAAAGAAACGGCAAGCTTGTTGGATCTCGGATTATCGGCCAAGCGTTCACAGGCCCCGGGTACTTCCATTCACGCCCGTCAGCAGCGGGAACAGGGAATGGCTACGATCCCACTTCGAGCGGCGGATCGAATCTGGGCCCAACGAGCAAGACCTTACGTGACCGCGTCAATGGGGACGTGGAAAAGTTGCATGCGGAAAATCCGGGCTCGCTAGTCCCTGTCGATCTGGTCACGACTTCGGGCTCAGGCTTGGACTCGGACATTTCTCCCTCCGCGGCCGAATTCCAGATTCCTCGAGTCGCACATGAGCGCCGCGTCAGCGAGACGGTGCTGCGCTCACTCGTCGCCAAGCACACTCTAAGAAGACAGCTTGGCGTCTTGGGCGAACCGCGCATAAACGTCTTGGAGCTGAATCTGGATCTCGACGCACAATTTCCAAATTCAAAATAATCCGCCGGCTCTCCGGCGAGTTTGCCATGCGCGGCTTCCGGCCAGCTCTATTATTTTCGAGAAGTTGACTTCGAGAGGCTCGTGGGCGGCGGCTGGAAGCGGTATCCCACCCAGGGTTCCGTCCGAATGTACTTTGGCTGCGCTGGATTCGTTTCGATTTTCTTGCGCAACTGATTGATGACCACCCGAAGATTTTCTGTTTCTTCCCCATATTCCGGGCCCCAGACGGACTGCAGGAGCCTGCGATGCGTCAGCGGTTTCCCCTGATTGGCAATCAGGTGCTTGAGGACGTCGAACTCCTTCGGAGTCAGATGCACTTCCTGGCCGCGCACCGTGAGTTGGCGGGCTTCGAAATCCAGCGTGATATCTTTCGAAACAAAAGGAGGCAGCGCGTCACCGGGGGCGTACCGCCGTAATGCGGCACGAATGCGTGCCAGCAATTCCTCGATACCAAAGGGTTTGACGACATAATCGTCCGCTCCGGCGTCGAGGGCGAGTACTTTGTCCCGCTCCGCGTTTCGAACGGTGAGCATAATAATCGGGGCTTCGGAGAATTCTCGGATTTCGCGGCATGCGGCGATTCCGCCGATGCCCGGCATGTTCACGTCGAGAAGCACAAGGTCAGGCTTCTCCTTGCGTACGGCCTCGACCGCCTCCTCGCCCGTTTTGGCCTCGATGATTAAGTACCCCTGGCTGGAGAGGGTGGAACGCAGCACCCGCCTGATCTGCGGCTCATCGTCAGCGACCAGGATTGCGGCGTCATTCATATCGATCGCTCCCCTCTGCGCGCGATGGGAAGAGAAAATGAGAAGACCGAGCCATGACCGAGCTGGCTGGTCACTCCGATGGTTCCTTTGTGAGCGGTCACAATCGCCCTGGCGATGGGTAGCCCCATTCCGGTGCCGCGCACGAGATAGCGTTGATCCTTCCCGCGATAGAATTTGTCGAAGATCATGCCCTGCTCGAGATCGTCGATGCCTGGGCCGCGGTCAGCCACACTTGTCGTTACGAAGTCTCCATTGAGCTCCGCGGTGATGATGATGGGCTGCTCCTTGGGCGAATACAGATTGGCATTGTCGATCAGTTTCACCAAAATGTCCTGGGCGCGGTCAATATCCGCCTCCACCTGCGGCAAGTCAGGGGGCACCTTCAACCGAATTTCCCGTGCCCCTAGAGAAGACTTGGAAAGCGCTAACGCTCCCTGAACGATGTCTTCAATCGAGGTAGGCGCAAAATGCAGTTCGATCTCGCCGGCTTCCAGGCGCGCCATTTCGGCGGCTTCTTCGACAAGATGGTTCAAGCGGTCGCACTCTTCATTGATGATCGTAAGCAGTTCATGAGCTTGAGGAGCGGCCGCCTTTTCGCTGGCGAGCAGACTGGTTACTGCCGCTTTCATGGAGGTTAGCGGCGTGCGGAAATCGTGAGTAACGGAATCCAGCAAAGCGGACTTCAGGCGCTCTCCTTGCCGCTCCGCCTCGGTTTCGCCGAGCTGTTCGACGGCTCGTGCTCTTTCGACCGCGATGGCCACCATGCTGCCAACGGCATCGAGGGTTTGTCGCGAGAGCCTTGCGCCGGAAATGCCGAGGCTTCCAATGGCCCTAACGCCGAGATGCACGGGGACAAAGTAAACACTCTGTTGGGATTCGATGGTCATTTCATCGCGGAGGAATGCCGTCTTCATTTTCTCCTCGTCCAGGTGAGCGGCGCCATATCCGGATCGATAGAACTTTTCTTTCTGAGGGAGAAATAGTTCAGCGGCACCCGCCTCAAAGCTCTCCACAATGTAGTTCGGTATGGCGTTCATGAGCTGGATGACATTGCCCTCCCCAAGCAGTTTCTGGCTGAATTTGTAGAGCCGTTCGATCTCGCGGCGCCGACTGTGCGCTTCGTCGGCTTGCCTGCGGATGCGCGCGGACAACTGGCTGCCAACGAGGGAAGTGACCAGGAAAGCGCCGAGGGCCACCCAATTCTGCGGGTCGGCGATGGCAAATTTCCCTATTGGGGGCAGGAACTCATAATTGAATACCAGCATCGCCACTATGGACATGAAGACGGACACCGCCATTCCCCAGACCGCCGAAACTGCTAGAATTGCGAGCAGCAGCGACAGCGCGACAGTGGTCTGATTAACAACAAGCACGCGGCGGTAAAGAAAGGCGATGCCGGCGACGGTGATAAGGGAGATCGCAAAACCAACCGCCCGGCCGGCGAGAAATCTCTGCATTTCTCTATTCTAGCGCAGGCCCACGATTTGCCGAGGAGAAGATAGTCCTTGCCCAAGAAGCCGGAAGAGTGGTTAGAAATTGCCTCGCCCTCGCAGAAGGCACGCGGTATTTTCAAGCTTTTTCTGGGCTACGCTCCGGGCGTCGGCAAGACCTTCAGCATGTTGAGCGAGGCGCATCGACGCATCAGCCGCGGCGAAGACGTGGTCATCGGAGTCGTGGAAACACACGGCCGCAAAGGCATCGAAGAACTGCTCGCCAAGATCGAGTCTGTTCCGCGAAAAAAAATTGAATATAAAGGAACGATCTTTGAAGAGATGGACGTCGACGCCATTCTGGCGCGCCACCCTCAAGTGGTCCTGATCGACGAGCTGGCCCATACGAATATCCCCGGGAGCAAGCACCGCAAGCGTTACGAAGACGTGCAGGAGCTTTTGGCCGCGAAAATCGACGTAGTGTCCACGCTCAACATTCAACATATTGAAAGCATTGCGCCCATCGTGCGCTCGATCACCGGTGTTACCGTGCGCGAGACGGTTCCGGACTGGGTCCCGCTCACGGCGTCAGAGACGGTCATGGTAGACCTCACTCCCGAAGCCTTGCAAAACCGCATGAAACGCGGAGACGTCTACAGCTCGGAAAAAGTGGAGCGCTCGCTGAAGAATTTTTTCCGCCGCGGCAATCTCATCGCTCTCCGCGAGCTGGCTTTGCGCCAGGTGGCGGAGCAGGTGGACCGTAGCCTCGAATCCTACATGGAAGCGGAGGACATCCGGAAAAACTGGGCGGTGCGGGAGCGCATCGCCGTGTGCCTCTCGTCGAATCCTTCGGGACAGTACCTGATCGCTCGAGCAGCTCGCATGGCGCGACGCATGGATGCGGAACTCTACGTGGTTCACGTAGATCGCGAGTTCGGTGTGCAAGAACCAAATCAGACGGCTCTCAATGCCAACCTGCGTTTTGCGGAAAGTCTGGGCGCCCGGGTAGTGCGTCTAAAAGGCCGCAGCGTTGCCGACAGCGTCGCGGAATTTGTGCGCGCGAAACATATCACCCAGGTGATTTTCGGCCGGGCGGCGATTCGCGATTGGCGCAAGTATCTCTACCTGTCGGCGGTACACCGCTTCCTGCGCGAATCGCCAGCCGTGGACGTGCATATCGTCACGCAGGAATCGGAAGAGCAGGTTTGAGCTACGGGGCCACGGCGCCTTGCAGAGTGCCTTTCATTTCAAGCTCGATTTCAACGGCGTGGTTGACCTTAAGAAAGAAGTTGCTTGGATTCTTGAGGCCCCAATCGATGAACGGCACGTTGAACTTCGCGCTGCCTGCCCAGTGATCGCCGGCAAATTCCGCTTGCACGGGCACGGTCAGCTCGTGTTCGCCGCCGTGCAAAGCAAACATTCCATGCACCTGAGCCGTGAATTTTCCCTGCGTGGCAATTTTTCCTTCCACGCGGTCCGGACGAAAGACGACTTCCGCGTATTTGCCGCTTTCGAGAACCTCCTTATGCATTTTCTTGTCGCGTCCATCGTTGCCGCTGTTCCCGCTCGTCGCGTCCACTGCGATTTCACCGCTGGCCTTGCCGGTCGACGTCTCCAGGCGGAGAGTTCCCTTCTTGAATGCGAATGACCCGTGGACGGTGTGAATTGTGCTTTCAAGAGTCCATTGAACCTTGCTCTGAGCTGGATCGAGCTCAAGAACGATTTCACTGGCGGGAGGCTGTGGCGCGGCGTGCTGCGGCAGGGCGCTGAGCACCACTAGCGCCACCGGGGCTGCCACGAAGAAATACAAGACCGCTGCCAGACGGCTTGACAATCGATTCATCTTTCACCTTTTCCAATCATGCGGTCAGAAATTGCCAACCAAGACGCAGGCTCGTAGCAGCCAGAAATTTTGGAGAATCCTCTCCCAGGTGAGCCTCGAGAAGCCGCGCGAACAGCTCGGGCTCTTGGGCCAAACCTCGAAACGCGCGCCTTCTTAAGGACGGATATCGATCGAGCAAAAGTAGAAGGCGGCCCATGGTATTCGGCCGCTTTGCAAGCCGGCGGTGGGCTCGCTGGTAACGCTCGAGCTTCCCCTCGTGTAGCGCGGCGGCGAGCGCTATCGCCTGGCGAAAGCTCAGGCGAAGTCCCTCCCCGGTGATAGCGTCGACGCTTCCGGACGCGTCCCCTGTCAATGCCACATTTCCCCGATAGACGTTGCCAATTCGGCGCGTCACCGTTAGGGCGCCTCGTTCCACGCTGCTTGGGGTGGAACCGAGCAAATGGCCGGCCAGCCTGGGAAACTGCCGCCAGGCGTCCTCAAGCCGCATTCGGGGAATGCGCGAAACGAGCGATACGCAGGTCTCGTCGTTGCTGAGTGGCGTGACGTACGCTTGCGACTCTCGACTCCAATAGACCTCCACGCGATCGGACCACGGCTTCACCTGAAAGTGTCGTCTTTGCGCAAAGCGGCTTTCGTGCCGCGGATTTGCATTCAAGCCGATCCAATTTCTAACGCGGGAGTGAATTCCGTCGGCTCCGATGATCCACCTTGCCTTGACGACAACACCACCAACGAAGGCCCCGGCGCTGGTCAGCCCCGTGACAGGTGTGTTCCAAAGAAGTGTGATCCCGCACTCTCGCGCTCGTTCCACCATCCTTTGATGGAGCACGGTGCGACGAATGCCAAGACCGGTGGAGCCAGAAAAGTCTGCTTCCACGGAGCTTGCGGCGTCCATAAAGCAGACTCCCCGCAAGACCCGCCCATCGCCCGGAGAAATCGCCACGCCCAATTCGCGCAGTGCTTCCAAAGCGCCCGGCATCAGGCCTTCGCCACAAGCTTTGTCGATGGGAGGTTTCGCACCATCTGCGACCGTGACATCAAAACCCTTCTTCCGCGCGGCGATGGCCGCCGCTAAACCTGCTGGCCCCCCGCCTATGACCAGCACATCAGCCCCATCTTTCACGTAATCTCCTCGAAACGCCTCCACGGCGAAACCGAACCGTATGTGAGTTAGATGTAGAGGCGCTTGGGAAGATGCCCGCCCTCTCACGATCTCGATTGCTCGGGCGAGGGCCTTTGCATAAGCCATTTTTATTTGATTCAGCATAACTATTAATTTGACTCATTTACTTCCCCGCCCCATGCTGTTCCTTGGATGGCGAACACCTATGTCAAGCCTCGTCATCGCGGTTGATGGGACTCTCGCGAAGGACAAAACTGCTCGAATTGGATACTCGGTAGTTGTGCAAATTATTCCCGTTCCTGTAGGGAGAACGACAGGTGGATGATGGCGGCCTAATACAGCATCACTGGAAACTTTCAGGCCATCATCCAAACCTGGATGATGGCCTTGGTTTTTTTTTGACTTTGTAATTCCAGGATGGCGGACGTGCCCTGGCCATCCAAGGAACTCTGAAGTGACTGACTCTTTACCAAAGCCGCGCAGCCACACTCTGACGGACGGGGCCCATCGTGCTCCCGCGCGCGCCATGCTCCGTGCTTCCGGCCTTCGCGATGAGGACTTCAAGAAACCTCTCGTTGGCGTGGCCAATACCTGGATTGAAATCGGCCCTTGCAACTATCACCTTCGCGAGTTGGCGCAGCACGTCAAGGAAGGAATTCGCGCCGCGGGCGGCACTCCGCTGGAGTTCAACACCGTTTCCATCTCCGACGGCATCACCATGGGCACGGAGGGCATGCGCACGTCTCTAGTCAGCCGCGAAGTCATTGCCGATTCCATCGAGCTGGTCACGCGCGGCAATCTTTTCGATGCCCTGATTGTTCTCGTCGGCTGCGACAAGACCATTCCCGGCGGCATCATGGCCCTCGCCCGGTTGAATATTCCCGGACTGATTCTATATGGCGGCTCGATCGCACCAGGCCAATTCGAGGGCCATTCCGTCACCATTCAAGACGTCTTCGAGGCTGTCGGTACGCACGCCCGCGGCGGAATGACGGACGCGCAGCTCAAGTCGCTGGAAGGCGCCGCATGCCCCGGAGCCGGCGCTTGCGGCGGACAATTCACCGCCAACACCATGGCACTGGTCTGCGAGTTTCTAGGGATCGCGCCCATGGGACTTTCCAGCATTCCCGCCACAAATGCCGCAAAAGAAAACGCCGGCCGTCGCGCTGGCGAATTGGTTCTTGATCTCCTGCAGCGCGACCTCACCCCTTCCAAAATAATCACCAGGACGGCGATCGAGAATGCCATCGCCGGTGTCGCCGCAACCGGCGGATCGACGAATGCCGTGCTGCATTTGCTGGCCATTGCCAGCGAAGCAAAGCTACCGCTCTCGATCGACGATTTCGATCGCATCAGCTCCAAAGTACCGATTATCGCGGATCTCAAACCCGGAGGACGTTTTGTCGCTACCGATCTCTACGCAGCAGGCGGCACTGCGCTCGTCGCAAAGCGCCTCCTTGAAGCTGGATTGCTTCGCGGCGATGCCATCACCGTTACGGGGCGCACCCTCGCCGAAGAAGCGGCCGCGGCTAAGGAAGCGCCCGCGCAACAAGTTGTCCGCAAGCTCGGCGCGCCGCTCAAACCGACCGGCGGGCTCGTCATCCTCAAAGGAAATCTCGCGCCGGATGGCTGCGTCATAAAAGTTGCGGGGCACGATGTGCAGAACTTCCGTGGGCCGGCTCGCGTGTTTGACAACGAAGAAGCCGCATTCGCCGCCGTCGAGAAAAACATCATCAAGGCCGGGGATGTGATCGTCATTCGTTATGAGGGTCCGAAAGGCGGCCCCGGCATGCGGGAGATGCTCGCTGTTACCGCCGCACTGGTGGGCGCCGGCCTTGGCGATTCCGTCGCGCTCCTCACCGACGGTCGCTTCTCAGGCGCCACGCACGGGATCATGGCTGGACACGTTGCGCCCGAAGCCGCCAATGGCGGCCCGATCGCGGCGGTGGAAGACGGCGACTTCATCGTATTCGACATTCCGAGCAGGCAATTGAATGTGGAACTCAGCGCCGCGGAAATCCAGAGGCGTATCTCCACCTGGAAACCGCCCGCCCCCCGCTACGCAAGTGGTGTCATGGCCAAATACGCCTTGCTGGTCTCATCTGCTTCGCTCGGAGCCGTCACCGCTGTACCTGCTTCCTTTTCGGGAACGGCTCAACCAGTCTTGAACGCGAGGACTCTATGAAGCTCACTGGAGCGGAAATTCTTTGCGAATCGCTCACGCGTCTCGGCGTGCGCGAAATCTTCGGTTATCCCGGCGGCGCCATTCTTCCGGTCTATGACGCGCTGGGCAAGTCGAAGCTGCACCACGTACTGGTGCGCCACGAACAGGGCGCTACGCACATGGCTGATGGGTACGCCCGCGCCAGCGGCGGCATCGGCGTCGCCATGGCCACTTCTGGTCCTGGGGCGACGAACATGGTTACCGGCATCGCCACCGCTATGATGGACTCTTCTCCGGTTGTCTGCATCACCGGCCAGGTCAGCAGCAAAGTCCTGGGCTCCGACGCGTTTCAGGAGATCGACATCACCGGCATCACTATGCCCATCACGAAGCACAACGTGGTGGTCACGAAAGCGGAGGACGTCGCACGCACCCTCCGTGAAGCTTTCTTGATCGCTAGCAGCGGGCGTCCCGGCCCTGTTCTTGTCGACATCACCAAGGACGCGCAACAGGCTTCCGCGGAATTCAATTGGGAAATGTCAGCGCCAAAACTTCCGCCCAAACGCTTGCGCAACAATCACGACCAGGCCGAATTCGACCGCGCCATCGAGATGCTCAACACCGCGAAGCGCCCCATCATTCTCGCGGGCCACGGCATCATGGTTTCCGGCGCGATGCGCGCCTTTGAGCAGTTCGTGCGCGCGGGCAGTTATCCAGTTGCGATGACGCTGCTCGGCATCGGCTGCTTTCCGGCCAATGATCCGCTGAACCTCGGCATGATGGGCATGCATGGCGAAGCCTGGGTGAACAATGCGATTCAGGAAGCGGACCTGCTCATTGCCGTCGGCATGCGCTTTGACGATCGCGTCACCGGCGACCTACGCACTTACGCCAAGAGCGCTCGGAAGATCCACATTGAGATCGACCGCGCCGAAATCAACAAGAACGTAAAGGTTGACGCCGCCCTCGTCGGCGATGCGCGCGAGGTGCTCGAACGGCTCACCCCGCACATCGAAATCCGCGAGCATACTTCCTGGATTCGCCACATCACCGAACTAAAAGGTGACTCAGCGGTCCGCGACATTCAGAGCCTGCCCGATAGCGGCCACCTATATGCCGCCCATGTCATCAACGACATCTGGAAAGAAACACGCGGAGAAGCGATCGTGGTCACCGACGTCGGCCAGCACCAAATGTGGGAAGCGCAGTACTACCACCACAATCGCCCCCGCACGCTGATCACTTCCGGCGGACTCGGCACCATGGGTTTTGCCCTTCCGGCGGCGATTGGGGCCAAGTTCGCGAAACCAGAAGCCGAAGTGTGGGTCGTGGCCGGGGATGGCGGATTCCAAATGACCATGAGCGAACTGGCTACCATCGTCCAGGAAAAAATCAACATCAAGATCGCCATCATCAACAACGGCTTTCTGGGGATGGTCCGCCAGTGGCAGGAGTTCTTCTACGACAAGCGCTATGTCGCCACTCCGCTCGTGGCGCCGGATTTTGCGGCGCTCGCCAATGCCTTCGGAATTCGCGGCGAGCGCATCACTAAGCGTGCGGAAGTGGTGCCCGCTATCCGCTCCGCCCGCGAATCGGCCGAAACCGTGCTATTCGACTTCCGTGTCGAACAGGAAGATTCCGTCTATCCCATGGTCGCCGCCGGCGCTTCCTTGAGCGACATGATCCGCCGCCCCAACAATCCGCTCGTCGAAACAGCGACGGAACCATAGGAGAAAACGTGCAAACACTTGTCGCCTATGTCGAAAACAAGCCTGGCGTCCTGAATCGCGTCTCTTCCCTTGCGCGGCGATTGGCCATCAATATCGATTCGCTCACCGTCGGGCCGACGGAGAATGAAGAAATCGCCCGCATGACCATCGTGGCGCATACGGATGAAAGAGGCGCGCACCGCCTCGAAGCCAGCCTCGAAAAGCTCGTCGATGTCCTCCTTGCGGAAAATATCTCCACTCGCGCGCTTCTCGAGCGCGACCTGGCGTTGATCAAAGTGTCCGCAGACCAGCAGAATCGCCCTCACCTGATGGAATTGATCAAGGTTTTCCGCGCGCGCGTCGTCGATGTCGCTCCGGAATCGCTCATCATCGAAGTTTCGGGCGCGGTCGACAAGATCGATGGTCTCCTGGAAGTACTTCGGCCGTTCGGTGTGCTGGAAATGGCACGCACCGGCCGCATTTCCATGACCCGCGGGAGCGATTTGTTGCAGCCGCCGGCTCCGGAGCCTACTAGCTCTGAACTCGAATCCACGGCTTCCCAGGTCAAGTGATTGGCCTTGTACAGAAACGAAAGTTGCGAATATCCGGACGCCTGGCGCGGGCGTCCTTAAAATAATCCCGCGCGATCAAAGCGACTGTTCGGCCGCATGACGGCCGGCGAGAGGAAAAGAATGGCAAATCTCTATTACGACAATTCCGCAGACCTTTCCCTGATCCAGGCAAAGAAAGTCGCCATCCTTGGCTACGGCTCGCAGGGTCACGCGCACGCTCTCAATCTCCGCGATAGCGGAGTCTCCGTCCGCGTCGGCCTCCACGAAGGGAGCGCCTCGCGCGCCAAAGCGGAAAAGGAAGGTTTGACCGTCAACACGCCCGCGGAAGCCGCTGCCTGGGCCGACGTCATCATGATCCTCGTTCCGGATACCAAGCAGCCCAAGCTCTATCGCGACGCTATCGAGCCAAATCTCAAGTCCGGCAAGACGCTGATGTTCGCGCACGGGTTCAACATCCGCTTCGGCACCATCAAACCGCCCGCTGCCGTCGACGTCTCCATGATTGCTCCAAAAGCTCCCGGCCACCGTGTTCGCGAAGTCTTCACCGAAGGTGGTGGCACGCCCGCGCTTCTCGCCGTCGAGCAGGATGCCAGCGGGACCGCCAAAGCGCTTGCTCTCGCTTACGCCAGGGGACTCGGCTGCACGCGCGCCGGCGTCCTCGAAACCACTTTTACCGAAGAGACTGAAACCGATCTCTTCGGCGAACAAGCCGTGCTTTGCGGCGGAGTCAGTGAATTGATCAAGGCGGGATTTGAAACGCTCACGGAAGCCGGTTACCAGCCCGAGGTCGCTTATTTCGAATGCCTCCACGAACTCAAGCTCATCGTTGACTTGATTTACCGCGGCGGCCTCAGCTATATGCGCTACTCCGTCAGCGATACTGCCGAGCAAGGCGATTATTCCGCCGGGCCACGCATCATCACAAAACAGACGCGGGAAGAAATGCGCAAGATCCTCGCGGAGATTCGCAACGGAAGCTTCGCGAAAGCCTGGATCGCGGAAAATGAAAAGGGCTGCCCGAATTTCCTCGCCACGCGCCAGCGCGAACAGCAACACTCCATCGAGCAACTCGGTCCGAAACTGCGCGCCATGATGCCGTTCTTGCAGCCGGTGATCGCGCCCGGACTCGAAAGCAAAGCGGCCGCCTCGAAGAAGTAATATTCGAATCTTTCGCTTGAGCTTCGCTCCTTTTTTGGAGGATTCTGCTTTGAAAAAGAGTTCGCGAGTCCACCCGCTTTGCTGCGCTCTAATCTGCATACTGTTTTTCAACTTCCAAGCCGCCCCGGCTTATGACGCGAACCTGGATGCTTCTTCGATTGCCGGCGACTACGATCTCATCATCCGCAACGGTCACATCATCGACGGCACGGGGAATCCCTGGTTCGCCGCCGATGTCGCTGTCAACGGCGATCGCATCGCCGCCATCGGCGATTTGCACGAAGCCCATGCCAAACGCGAAATCGACGCCAAAGGCCGCATCATCGCCCCCGGCTTCATTGATATGCTCGGCCAGTCCGAAACCTCTCTCCTCATCGATAATCGCTCGCTGAGCAAACTCTCCCAAGGCATTACCACGGAAATCACCGGTGAAGGCGGCTCCATCGCTCCGCAAAATGAAAAGACCATCGCGCCCCAACAACCGTTTCTCGACAAATACAAACTCGTCATCGATTGGACGACCCTCGAGGGCTATTTCCGCCGCCTCGAAAAGCAAGGCACACCGCTCAACTTCGGCACATATGTCGGCTCCGCGCAAGTCCGGGAAGCCGTGATTGGCGACGACAACCGCCCTCCCACGGCCGCCGAACTCGAGCAGATGAAATCCCTCGTCGAACAAGCCATGAAGGATGGCGCGCTCGGCCTCTCCAGCGCGCTCATCTATCCGCCCAACATCTACGCGAAGACCGATGAACTGATCGCCCTCGCCCAAGTTGCATCGAAATACGGCGGACTCTATGCCACGCATATGCGCAGCGAAGGCGCTTCGGAAATGCCCGCGCTCGCCGAAGCCATTCGCATTGGCCGCGAAGCAAATCTGCCCGTGGAAATCTTCCACTTGAAAGTTAGCGGGAAGCCCCGCTGGGGTGGCATGAAGAATATCGTCGCCGCCATCCAGCTCGCGCGCGACTCCGGACTCGATATTGCCGCCGACATGTACCCTTACACCGCCGGCGCAACGGCGCTGGTGTCCGCGCTTCCGCCCTGGGCCGCCGATGGCGGAGTCCAGAAATTGCTCGAGCGCTTGAAAGACGCCGCCGCTCGCGCGCGCATCAAAAAAGAATTGGCTGGCGATCACCCCGACTGGGAGAATCTTTTTTACGATTGCGGAGGTGGCCCCGGCGTTCTGATCTCCTCCGTTCTGAATCCTGAGTTGAAATCATTCGAAGGCAAGACCGTGGAAGACGTCGCCAAATCCTGGAAAAAATCACCCGAAGACGCCCTGATGGATTTCGTCCTCGCCGACGGCGCGCAAACCGGCGCCATCTATTTTATGGCCAGCGAAGACGACCTCCGCACCGGCCTCAGCCAGCTGTGGACCAGCATCGGCCTCGATTCCGGCGAAATGTCCCTCGACGGCCCACTCTACGAACCACACAACCACCCGCGCGCCATGGGTTCCATGCCGCGCCTCCTCGGCCACTACGTGCGCGACGAACATCTCCTGCCCCTCGAAACCGCCATTCGCAAAATCACTTCTCTTCCGGCCCAGCGTGAGCATCTGGACAGCCGCGGTCTCCTGAAAACCGGATACTTCGCCGACATCACTATCTTCGATCCCGGAACCGTGATCGATCATGCCAGCTTCACCAAGCCCGACCAGCTCTCCGACGGCATCGACTACACTATCGTGAACGGCCAAGTCGAATTCGACCAAGGGAAGCTGACCGGCGCAACGGCCGGTCGCGTCTTGCGTGGCCGTGGTTGGCATCCGTGAGTTCCTTGAATTTGGTGATTGTTTGAAGAAAATCTACGCTGGGGCTTAGCTCAAAATGGTGACGTCTATGCGCACTGCAAACACGAAAAAACACCGGGAATCGCTTTCTATGCGGAAGAGTTGTCGCAAGCGTGGATCCTAAACTCGCGGGAGGGGGTGCAAACCTCTCAACTCAGCGCCGTCTTCCCCATCTCCGCCACGCGTCGTTCGTAAGTCATTTCCACCAGGCCGTGCTTTCCGTAATAGCGCAGCACGATTTTATGTCCCGGCTCAATCTTCGCGCGTGTCTTAATCAGGGAATCCGAAAGTTCCACCCACTGCCCATTCACCAGATAACTTCCTTCCCAGCCGCGAAGTTCGAAACGTCCGTCGTTTTTTAGAATGAGCGGAGCCGCCTTGCACGGAATGATCTTCCCGTGAACTTTCGCCTGCGCGCACTGATAACGCCCGGAAACATCCACGGTTTGCGCCTTGCTCTGCGGCGTGAGGAAAAACACGAGGGCAGCCGTCGCAATGCCGCGCGCCAGCGTCAAGCCCACCCGGTCACACCCCATCGGGATCTCCACTTCCAGGTCGCTTAGCTGCGGGCGGCGGTCCCTGGCCATTGGTACAGGTGCAATTCAAAACCCATCTTGTCCTACGCTAACATGCTTATTTACAATTATTTACGGACTGGCCGAATGGCCAAGAAGGCCTTCACGAGCACAATTCTTCCCCTCCAACCTCCCAGGATGGAACTCTTTTGCACTTTGCGGGCCCGCCCCTATCCTGGCAAACTCGCTCCACAGCCTCACTCAAACGGCAGTTCCGCAACCGCCTGGCCATCTTTCCGCGGGTCCGAGGCCCCGTAATTCACGCCCGCTGCAAAATCTCTCATCACCGCCTGCCCCCCGCCCATACCGCTGGAGAATGTCCCCTTCAACTCAATCTTGTGGCCTTTGCTCGCCAACTCATTCCGGACGTTTTGCCCGAAGCGATTCTCCATCATCACGTCGCAACCACTGAAAGTGTGCTTGCTGAACCGTGGCGCCTCCAGCGCCGCCTGAATATTCATTTTGAAGTCCACCACGTTGGCCACGAACTGCGCGTGCGCCTGCGATTGGTTCCACCCGCCCATGATCCCGAACGCCACGCGAACTTCTCCCTTTTGCGCAAACGCTGGAATGATCGTGTGCAGCGGCCGCTTTCTTCCCGCCAAGGCATTGGGTGAATTCGGATCCAAGCTGAAGAGTCCGCCGCGATCGTGCAGCGCAAACCCCGTGCCCGCCGCAACGATGCCGGATCCAAAAGCCTGATAGTTGCTCTGGATAAGCGACACCATGTTTCCTTCGCGGTCCACCACGCTCAGATACGTGGTATCGTTCCCAACTGGAATTTCCCCGGCCGCCGCGTCGCAATTAGCCTTGTCTGCGTCAATCAACTTGGCCCTTTGCGCCGCCCACTCTTTCGAAAGCAGCGTCGCCACCGGCAATTTCTGTTTCCGCGGATCGCCGATGTATTTCGCAAGATCCGCATAGGCCAGTTTCTTCGCCTCAATCATGGCGTGCAGCGCTTTCGTCGAGCCGAAGCCCCAATCCTTCTGCCCCAGCGGAAACGTCTCCATGATGTTGAGCATTTCCAGCGCGGCCAGGCCCTGCACGTTGGGCGGCAATTCGTAAATCGTCCAATCACGATAGGTGGTGGAAATGGGTTCGACAAATTCGCTCGAGTATTCGGCCAAATCCTGCGCGATCATCGGCCCGTTGTGCCGCTTCATCGATTCCAGAATCTTCGCGGCAATTTCGCCTTTGTAAAACGCTTCTCTGCCCTGTTGCGCAATCTGCTCGAGCGACCAGGCCAACTCGGGATTGCGAAACACTTCACCCACTCTCGGCGGGCGATCTCCCGGAAGATAGGTCTTCGCCGCTGTCTCATCCGTCCGCAGATAATCCACTTCCCCCGCCCAATAGGCCGCCGTCCATTCTGGAACGGGAAAACCGTCCCGCGCCGTTCGAATCGCCGCCGCCAAATCCTCCGCCAGCTTCTTTCTTCCAAACTTGTCCGCGAGCTTCTGCCATCCATCCACCGCACCCGGCACGGTAATCGCATTCACTCCCTGCTGCGGCATGCTTCGAATTCCCTGCTTCTGCAAATACTCGATCGTCAGTCCCTTTGGAACCCACCCGCTCGCATTCAATCCGTACAGCTTGTTCGCTTTCGCATCGTAAACAATCGCGAACAAATCCCCGCCGATGCCGTTCATCATCGGCTCGACGACCCCCATCATCGCGTTCGTCGCGATCGCCGCATCCACCGCATTTCCGCCGCGCTCCAATATCCTCGCCCCTGCTTGCGCCGCCAGTGGTGACTCCGCCGCCACGATCCCATTCCGCGAAATGACCATCGACCGCCCCTGCGAGCGATCCTGCGCATCAACGCCGCGCACGGCAAGCATCATCGCGATGGCGAAGTACACACAACTTCGCGCTTTGAGGGAATTCCACATGGTTGTGATCCTGTTTATTGGATTATTGGGTCGCCGGGTCGCCCGCGACCTTTTGGCTTTTCACAATCAGCTTCCGGATGACGCGTTTCTGACCCTGGACCGAAAGACTATCATAGAGGGAAGCAATCTTCTGTATTAGCTCTTTCTCGTTGGTGGGGGCTCCCGTTGGCTCTCCAGGAGACGCATCCCTCTTGCCGTGGGCCAGCCGCTTGTGCGCGGCAAGATAGCTCTGGCTGAATATTCCGTTGCAGACATCGCATCTGACAATCGCCATTCAAAGGCCTCCCCCCGAACGGTTCTTTTCTCGCTAGACCCCCGACCCTCTCTCGCCATACAGTTGGCATTTCCCAGCCAACACCCTAGAATTCAAGGGACGCGGGTCAGTTAAAAGGCTAAGCTCATCTGTCCGTCCCGCGCTGGCTACGTCTTGGAGAGCATCAACTTGTCTGAGCACCGCCACTCTTTGAAGCACGCGGCACCGATTGCTCCCCGCGATCCGCGCCTCGACGCTCAGATCGACGCTGTTCTTGCCGCCCGCCATGCCGACCCCTTCTCATTCCTCGGCCCGCATCCCGCTGATAGCAACTGGACTGTGCGATTCTTCCTGCCTTGGGCCGCGGACGCTTGTATTTCTATGACGCCTCCCGCCATTGAAGGGGGTACGCTCGCCCCCGCGAAAGTCAGCGATGCCGCTAAACTTCGCCCCGAAGGCTTCTTCGAAGCCTCCTGGCCTTCCAATCAATCCGCCCCGCCTGCTGCCGGCAGCTACAAAATTCAGGGGCGCACGCACTATGGCGAATCCTTCGAAATCTTCGACACCTATTCCTTTCCCGTCGTACTCAGCGAATTCGATCTGTACCTGATGGGCGAAGGACGCCATTACGACACATACGAAAAACTGGGCGCCCATGTGATCACACTCGAAGGCGTCCGCGGCGTCCATTTCGCCGTGTGGGCCCCCAGCGCCAAACGCGTCAGCGTCGTTGGTGACTTCAATCATTGGGACGGCCGCGTCCATCCCATGCGCGCCCGCGGCTCTTCCGGTCTTTGGGAAATCTTCCTCCCCGAACTCAAGGAAGGCGCCGTCTACAAATATGAAATCGTGGGCCCCAGCGGCAACGTTCTTCCCCTCAAAGCGGATCCCTACGCCTTCCGGTCCGAACTCCGCCCCAATACCGGCTCCGTCGTCACCAGCCTGGATCACCATGCATGGAGCGATGCAGACTGGATTGCCCACCGCACGCAGAAAAACTGGTTCGAATCACCCATCTCCGTCTACGAAGTCCATCTCGGCTCCTGGCGCCGTGTTCCGGAAGAACACAATCGATGGCTCACCTATCGCGAGTTAGGTGATCAACTCATCCCCTATGTGAAGGACCTCGGCTACACGCACATTGAAGTGCTCCCTATCATGGAGCATCCCTTCGACGGCTCCTGGGGCTACCAGACGCTCGGCTATTTCGCAGCCACCAGCCGCTACGGCACTCCCGCCGAATTCATGGAATTTGTCGACCGCTGCCATCAGGCCGGCCTAGGTGTCTTTCTCGATTGGACACCGGCTCATTTCCCGCGCGACACTCACGGCCTGGCGCAATTCGACGGCACCCACCTCTACGAGCACTCCGACCCGCGCCAAGGCGCTCATCCCGACTGGGGCACGCTGGTTTACAATTACGGTCGCAACGAAGTCCAGAATTATTTAATTTCCAACGCCCTCTTCTGGCTCGACAAGTACCACATAGACGGCCTCCGCGTGGACGCCGTCGCCTCCATGCTCTACCTTGACTATTCCCGCAAACCTGGCGAATGGGTCCCCAATCAGTTCGGCGGCCGCGAAAACCTTCATGCCATCGATTTCATCAAGCGCATGAACGAAGTCGCCCACGGTAAGTTCCCCGGCGTTCTCACCATTGCTGAGGAGTCCACTTCCTGGCCCGCCGTCTCCCGCCCCACCTATCTTGGCGGCCTGGGCTTCAGCCTCAAATGGAACATGGGCTGGATGAACGACACGCTGAAATATTTTTCCAGCGATCCCGTCCATCGCAAATACGAGCACAATAAACTCACCTTCTCGCTCCTCTACGCCTTCACCGAGAATTTCCTCCTCCCCTTTTCCCACGACGAAGTCGTCCACGGCAAAAACTCGCTTCTCCACAAAATGCCCGGCGACCTGTGGCAGCAATTCGCCAATCTGCGCCTCCTCTACGCCTATCAGTACGCCCACCCCGGAAAGAAACTCCTCTTCATGGGCCAGGAACTCGCCCAGCGTCACGAATGGACCGAAGCCGGCAGCCTCGATTGGCATTTGCTCCAATGGGATTCCCACCGCGGCATCCAGCGACTCGTTACCGACCTTAACCATCTTTACGCCACCGAACCCGCCCTCCATCAAGTCGATTTCGACTGGCACGGTTTCGAATGGATTGACGCCAACGATGCCGACAACAGCGTGCTCACGTTCCTCCGCCGCGGCAAGAATCCCGAAGCTCTCCTTCTCGCCGTCCTCAACGCCACCCCTGTCGTCCGCGAAGGTTACCGCTTGGGCGTCCCACATCCGGGCTTCTACCGCGAAATCATGAACACCGACGCTGCCCACTACGGCGGCTCAAACGTCGGCAACCAGGGCGGCCAGCAAGCTGCCGATCAGCCCGCACAGGGCCGCCCCTATTCCCTCGTTCTCACTCTTCCACCCCTCGCCGCCGTCTACCTAAAATGGAATCCCCAGTCCTGAAAAGGCCCCGATGAGTTCGCCCGCAACAGAACGGTTAAAGCAGCCACCGGATACAGCTCAGACCGGCACTGGCACGCCACCCGGGAGAATGCTGCTGGTCAACCCCAAGCTCATCAACTGGTCGGCCTTTTTCTTTGCTGTCCTGCAGAGTGTTTGCAGCGCCTTTATCGCGCTTAATGGCGTTAGGCTTTTAATTGGAGTCGGGGCCTTCGCCGCCGCTTCTGGCGCGCTGAAGCTGGCGGACCGCATGCACATCAATGCAATCCGCATCCCCATGATGCTTCTGGCGCTCGCGGGCTCTCTTCTGAATCTCGTTGTTCTTTGGCAAGTCTGGAGGCTGCGCAGACGCCCCGCGTCAGCTTGGCGTCAAACGGCCGTACCGAGGCAAAAGATAGCCTCCGAATGGTTCCAATTCACTCTTTCCGTTCTCACCCTGCTTTTTCTCGCTGCCGAGTTTGTCGCTCATCGTCTTCTGCACGCTGGCAGCTGAGCTTTTGCTATTTTTTCTCGCCCACCGGCGGCTCATGCTTCGATTTCTCGATTTCTTCCTTTAGACGCTCGTGCAATCTCTTGCTGTACCCCACCGGCAATTCAAATGTCCGGTCGTCCGCCGTCAAAACCAGGATGTTCCGCGTCGAATCCAGTATCGCCGAGCAGATTTCGCAGTGTTCCAGATGCAGTTCGATATCTTTGCGCAGTTCGGCATCCACGCTGCCGTCGATGTACTCCGAAATGTGTTCCCACACGTGTTTGCAATCCAGTTTCATAGCGCTCCCCCGAAGAATCCCCTGCGTGCCGGAGCCCTCGTTTTCAGAAACGGTACAAGCCGCTTTTGCAGCATCATCCGCGCGCGGTGCAGCCGCACTTTCACGGCCCCGGGGTTGATTCCCAGCGCCCGCGCCGTTTCCTCAATGCTCAGTTCTTCCAGGTCTCTCAATGCGAATACTTGCCGGTAAATTCCCGGTAGTTCCGCCACCGCCACCCGCAGCATTTCCCGTAGTTCCTTCCGTTCCAATGCTTCCAGCGGAATCTCCCGCCAATCCGTCAGCGGCGCAGGCGTGAAGTCTCCTTCGTATTCTTCTTCTTGTTCCTCGATCGACTCCTCCGCCGCGCCCTTCGCCTTTCTCAGCCGTTTCCGCCCTTCATTGATCGCGATGCTCGTCAGCCAGGTGCTAAACTTGGCCTCGCCGCGAAACGATGCCAGGTGCCGGTAAGCGTTGATCACCGTCTCCTGTGCGCCATCTTCTGCTTCGGTCTCATTTTTCACAATGGCAAACAGTGTCAGATAAACCATCCGCTCGTAAGGCTGGATCAATTCATGAAACAGTTCCTTCTCGCCCGCCAATATCCGCGCGATCAGCCCCGCCTCATTGGTCTTCGCCTTTTCCATGATAAATGTAGCCGCCCTCTTTCGAGGGCGGCGTCTCCCTGCAGCTCGCGGTTTTATCTTAGAACTTCTCCAGCCTCGCCACGCCAAAAATCGCGTGGAACCTTTCGCAGTAAATCGCCACCGCTTGATACTTGTCCAAATCCAACGCTCGCCGGCAAATCATAATTTTGATCGCCCTGGTTCCCCTTCAACGTTCCGAGTTCCACGCTTTCCAGTTCGCCCTTCACAATCTCATCGTCAAGCGCCTTGTTTTCCGCCCTCACCAGTACCACATGCACGTCGGGACCGTTCGAAGTCGTGAAATCCGAAAGCCGCAAATACTCCTTGCCATCGGTGGTCTTATAAACTGTCGCCCGCCCGCTCGTCTGATGAACCTTCCCTTCCAGCCGTCCGGTATACAGCGCTTCCGGTTCCGCGCTCAGCGCCGCCGGCGCCGCCTCATTCACCTTTTCGTTGACAAACAGTTTCTCCGGCCGGAACGCCCACCACGCACCCACAAGCACCGGAACTCCAATCAAGCTCAACATCAGCTTCTTCTTGCGCGACAACCACGATTCAGCATTCTTATTCATCGTTTTCTCCCAAGAAAAAAATCGGGCAGTGTGACCTGCCCGATCCTCTCTCCCGTTCAAATCTTTAGAACTTCTCCAGCGGCGCCGCCCCGAAGTTCGCGTTGAACCGCTCGCAGTAGATCGAAACCGTGCGGAATTTGGTCAGGTCCGTTCCCGCCGGAATTTCGTAGTTCTGGTCGCCTTCATTCCCCTTCAGCTTGCCCAACTCCACCTTTTCCGTGTTGTCTTTCAGGAAGTTGGCGTCATCCGGTGCATCCTTCGTCGCCACCAGGATCACGTGCACGTCCGGCCCGTTCGAAGTCTTGAAATTGGTCAGCCGCAGCACCAGTTTCCCATCCGCTTCTTGATACAGCGTCGCGCGGCCCGAAGTGGCGTGTACCTTCCCGTGGAACTTGCCCGTCTCCAGCGTCTTGGCCTTCCCGTCGTGCATCATTTTGTCGTCTTGCATTTTGTCTTTTTTCATGTCGTCGTGCTTCATCTCGTCTTGTTTCATGCTGTCTTGTTTCATGCTGTCTTGTTTCATGCTGTCTTGCTTCATGCTGTCTTGCTTCATGCTGTCTTGCGCACGCAGTGATGGCTGAAGCAGAAACGCCCCCGCCAGCGCCGTGAATGCCAATCCCGCCTTGATCATGCGAACCATTTGTTTCTCTCCTCTAAGTTAAGTGTTGGAGGGCCGTTCCTCCACCCTCTCATCCCGTTCGCCCCATTCGAGTCCGCTGTCCGCCAAAGGTTACAGCCCACATCAGCAAAGCGATCTTCCCTCTCGCTACTCCCCGCCGTTTACTTTTCGAGGAATACCGCCCGCTGCCTCACCACAGCACTCGCCGCAAACAGGTATCATCAAATTGCGTAGGGATCTCACATGCCTAGGAACTTCGCCGTCCGCCTCAGGTGTCCGCACGACGACGCCGACTCCTGGGTCACGCTCTCCAACCGCGAGGAATCGTTCGAGCAAATCCTTCAGCAGACCTGGGAATTCAATTGTCGCGAGCACGGCCCTCAGCTAGGCATCCCAAAGGAAGTGATGGAGGTCGCTGCCCTCGACGATCCTTGCCCCTCGCAAAAAACGCCACAGTCTTATGCCATTCCTTACTCGGACGTCCCGGCAAAGAAAATTTCCCGCTCCGGCGAGCGCCTCCCCATGCGCGTACCCGTTGTGATTTACGGTTATGCCGGAAAAGGCGGCGCCTTTCATGAAGACGCCGAAACCATCCTCGTCAATCCCAGCGGTGCACTCGTCACCCTGAAAGCCAAACTCGCCCTGGGCGACACCGTTTTTCTCATCCACAAAAGCTCCCGCCAGGAACAAGAAGTCCGCGTCGTCTACCTCGACGCTTACACCGACCGCGAAAGCCGCGTGGGCCTGGCCTTCAAGCAACCCATCTCCGACTTCTGGAAAAAATCTCGCAAAAAGCCTCGTTTTCCCAAGACTCTTCGCGTCATTATCAAGGGTACCGACCCTAAGGGCCATCCTTTCATACAGAGCGCCTACACCGTCGATCTCAGCGAGGACGGCGCGCGCCTCGATGGCATCGGCTTCCTAACCTCCCCCGGCCAGACCATCGAAGTCCGCCGCCGCTGGCGCAAGGCGCGCTTCCGCGTCGTCTGGATCGGCCACGTCGGCACTTCCGAATCCAACCAAGCCGGCGTCTACCGCCTCGAAGCCGAAAAAGACATCTGGCGCGTCGAACTTCCCGAAACCCCCGCCGTTCCGTCGCCAGAAACGCCCAAACCCCCGAAAAAATAATTTCCCCTCCCTCACAGAGCTTTTCCTCGGTACACTCTGCCTGTTCGCTATGTCCAAACTGTCGCGCCGCCATGTCCTCAAGAGCGTCCTCTCTGGAGCCAGTGCCGCTGCAGCCGTCGTTTCTCTCCCTTCCGTGTCATGGTCCCAGGAAATCACTCCCATCAAGCGCAAGGGCAACATCCGCCAGTCCGTTTCCCGCTGGTGTTACCAGAAAATTCCCCTGGACAAACTCTGCGCCTATTCCGCCGAAATTGGCCTGAAAGCCGTCGACCTCCTCAATCCGGACGAATGGGAAGTCCCCCCGCGCTATGGCCTTGTCTGCAGCATGGGCTACGCCGGCGGCGGCGAAATTGCCAGCGCCATGAACCGCCCCGAAAATCACGCCAAAATCGAAGAGAGCTTCCGCAAATACATTCCGCTAGCTGCTAAAGCCGGCGTCCCCAACGTCATCACGTTCTCCGGTAATCGCAATGGTATATCCGACGAAGAGGGTGCCAAGAACACCATCCTCGGCTTCAACCGCGTCAAGAAAATCGCGGAAGACCACGGCGTCACCATCTGCATGGAACTCCTCAACAGCAAGGTCGATCATCACGACTACATGTGCGACCACACCGCCTGGGGCGTTCAAGTCGTCCAGGCCGTCAACTCCCCCCGCGTCAAGCTCCTCTTCGACATCTACCACATGCAAATCATGGAAGGCGATCTGGTCCGCACCATCCAAAAAAATATCGATTGCATCTCCCACTTCCATACCGGCGGCGTTCCCGGCCGCCACGAACTCGACGGCACGCAGGAAGTCCAATGGGACGGCGTCATGCGTGGCATCGCCGCCACCAACTTCCGCGGCTACGTCGCCCACGAATTCGTCCCCACCCGCGACCCCCTAATCTCCCTCCGACAAGCCGCCGACCTCTGCGACGTCTGACTCTTCTTCTCCCTCAGCAGAGCCGGCGATTTTCTTCTCCCTTTTCTAATTTCAATTCTCTGCCTTCTGCTCACCTGCCCCGGCGTTCCGTCCTCGAATCTGGCGGGTGTCCAATATTGAACAGACATGAGCTTGTACGCCGTCATAGCTTCTATACGGATAGTGTGAAGGACCATTGCGCCTGCAATGACCGTCGTTGGATAGCCTCCGAGGACGCCATCGCAAGCAGGCGTTTAAGTTCACTCCCCCAGTACGTCCACTCTCCCCGATTCCCCGTCGGGGAGAGTGGGAATTCTCAATTCTCCTTTTCCTCCTCTGTCGACTGTCAACCTCCCAGGCGTGTGGGCACCTCGTCTTCCCTATTTTCCAATTTCGAATTTCTATTTCAGCGGAAAGGCCAAGCCTAAAAAATTGGCTGGAGGAAAGGCTTTTGAATCGGGTGGCGCACCCACCGGTCTGGTTGGAGGGATTGGCCTTCTCGACCTTCTAATGTGTGATTCAGCTCGTTGTCAGGCTCGATTTGGTATCATCCTAGCCAATGAAGCCCCTATCCTCGTTGTGCCCCCTCGGAGGCTATTCCCATGTGGGAAGACAGTCGGTGTTTTTGGGTGGTCCACTGCAAGAACCATTGGTTCCACCTTCGGAAGAATCTATTTTTCAGGCACAGAATCCCGCTTGCCGAGACGGACGCCATCACCCCTCGTCCCGCTATCGATTGCCGTTTTGGGGCCCGATGCGATCAGTGTGGCAAAGAGTATCTGTATAGGCCCTCTGAAGTACTCCGATTCGAGCAAGACCCTCCTGAATCCTTCACTACACATCCGCTATTTCGCGATGAAGGAACCGGCGGCTAGCCCATCTACCAGTCTGGACGGAGGGTCAGAGTTTCTTTGGTGCCGGCATTGTTACTTGGACAACGGACAGAGTCGAACTGTATTTGCGAAGTTGGTGGAAGGGGAGAGGCCGACTTTCGATCCATTGAAAACCTGTCGCTGGAACATCCTTTTCAAAAAAATTTGAGGGCGCAACCGGCGTTTAGCCTGTTGCGCCCTCTAACTGAGCCGTAAAGTTTCTAACCTTTCCGATTCCCTCTGGCGGCGCAACCGCCGTGAGGCCGTTGCGCTCTCCAAACCGACCCGTTTAGGTCTTCCTCTTCCCGGTTCCATCTCGCGGCGCAACCGCGGTTAAGCTGCCGCGCCCCTTCAACGAAACCGCTAAGTTTCCAGCCCTCCCGAACCTGCCTGGCGGCGTGACCGCCTTTCAGCTAGTCCCGCCTCCAAAACGAAACCGTCGAGGCTTCGAGCTTCGCGATTCAATCTCGCGGCGCAGCCGACGTTTAATCTTGCTGCGCCCTCTAAATTGATCCGTAAAGTTCTTAAGCTTCCCGGTTCAATCTGCAACGCAAAATAAACTTTCCCGTTTTCGCCGTCAATCAAATTCTCATCACACCTCTGTGCAAATCTGTGCACGCATGTGCAAAATTACTATCTCGTGCTCGCACAATGAGTCTTGGCACCAATCCCGTCTTCGCTGCTCCTCTTACTCCTTCTCCTCCTACCCCCTTTCTTTTCAGGAAACTTTCTTCCATGCACTCTCGTATCTCTCTCCAAGAACCGGCCCTTTGCCGGTCTGGAGGCGTTCAGTCATGTCCGACCTTAACCGGGGTTTCTTCACGAAGACCGCTCTCGTCGCCGCTGCCGCTCTTATTCTTTCGCCCCTCGGCGCCTTGGGGCAATCCGCCGCCGCGCCCGCAAGTCCCAGCCAATCAACGACATCCGTATCAAAGGACCGCTGGCTGCACGTCCGCGTCATCAGCTCCGACGCCAAGGGCGAAACCGTCCGCGTCAACGTCCCCCTTGAGCTGGCTGAAAAAGTTCTCCCCGCAATCAACAAGGATCGCCTCCATGCCGGCAGGGTCAAGATCGATGACGCTCACGTCAATGACGTCGACCTCCGCGCTCTCGTCGATGCCATTCGGACTTCCAGAGACGGCGAGTTCGTCACCGTCCAGAGCAATGATTGCGATGTGCGCGTAGCTAAACTGAACAACCACCTGATCGTTCATGTCCTGGATAAGCAGAATCCCAAAAAATCCGAAGTCGAAGTCAAAGTCCCCATGAAGGTCATCGATGCCCTCTTTTCCGCCGGCAAAGATGAATTGGATCTCGTAGCCGCGCTTCACGCCCTCTCCGCGCAAGGCGACACCGAACTCGTCTCGGTCAAAGATCACGAAAACACCGTCCGCGTCTGGCTCGACTCCAAGAATGTCACGGACTAGGACCACCAGGAGGCGCACATGATGCTACTAGCGAAAGCAGTTCTCGGACTTGGCGGATCGCTCGTCCTCGCGGGTGCCTACACCATGCGCGAAGGTGTCATCCGCATCGACGTCGACGAATACCACTCCGGCGGTTCCCACGTTCACATGTGGGTTCCCGCCGCCGCCGTCCCCATGGCCATGCATTTCGTCCCAAGCAAGCAACTGCGCTGCGCTTCCGAGCGGGCGCGTGAAGCTCTGCCCATCCTCCATGCCATCGTCAAAGAACTGAAAAAGTATCCCAATACAGAATTCGTTGAAATTGACGATAACAATGAGCACGTGCGCGTGCGCACCCACGGAGGGAAATTGCAGATCGACGTTGACGCCCCGGACCAAAAAGTTCACGTCCTCTGCCCCCTGGCTACCATCGAGGACGTCACCAGCCAGCTTGAGGAGCATGCCCCAGCCGCCTAGAATTCCTCGCGCGAAAGTCATTAGCAGTCCGCTGAAAAAACTGGGGACGGAGGAATTCTTCTATTCTTGCCGCGGCCGGTTCAGCGGATCGGCCGGTTCCAACTGCCTGTCCTTTGCCGGCTGAAAATAAATTTCTTCAAACACCGCATCCTTTTTCCAGCCCGCCCTCTGCAGGATGCCGCGCCCATTCTCGACCATCGTGGGATGCCCGCACAAATAACCTGTCGTCTCCTCCGCCCGTAATGCCCACTCCTGCGTGTACTTTCGAATGAGGTCATCTACGCGACCGGTTTCGCCCTTCCAATTCGAATCCTCCCACGGCCGGCTTACGGTGGGCACATATTTGAGCCACGGCACCTCGTTCGAATAACGCTCCAATTCTTCGCGGTAGCCGAATTCCCACGAGCGGCTTGCGCCTTGCAGGCAAAAAAGTTTGTGGTCACCGGGCATCGGACCGGTTCCACTCTTCCAGTCGCGATAGAGCGTTCGCACGTAACTGACAAACGGGGCGATTCCCGTCACCGTGGAAATCAATAGGTGTTTCGTTCTCCCGCTGCGCAAATCCAGGGTGAAGCGCCCCTTGGCGATTTTTCTGCACAGCAGCGTATCGCCTTCGTTCAGGCGGAAGAGACCCGGCGTCAGGTCTCCTTGCGGGACCAGTTCGAAAAAAAATTCGAGTGACTCTTCATAGGGCGATGAAACGATGGAGTACGCTCTTTCAATCCGTTTTCCATCGCGCGCGACTCCCAGCGTGGCGTACTGCCCGGCGCGGAATTCAAACGGCCCGCCCGGGTCGACTCGAATGATCCAGAGATCCGGCGAAAGGTCGCGGCGCTCCAGAATCCGTGCCTCGTAGTGCTTGTCCGGGGAAGGAGCCATCCCTCTTTTTCTCATGAAACCCAATTCGCTTCATCAAAAAAAGAATGCCGAGATTGTAAGGCATGAGCGCGCAATACGTATTTATTTTGGCCTATTCGTAGGCGAGGGCGACGACGGGGTCATAGCTTGCGGCGCGGAGCGCGGGGTAGACTGCACCGGTCGCGGCTCCCACGAGGGCGAGCGCGATCGCGGAAAAAATCCACGAGGGGGAAATCAGAATGGTCAAGCCTGGATTGGCCTGCTTCAAAATCGCCTGCACCAGGAAAGTGAGCGCGATTCCCAAACTGGCGCCCATCAAAGTCAGGATTAGGGTTTCACCGAGCAGCATCTGAACGACATCGAGGCGGGAGAAACCCAGCGCTTTCAGGATGCCGATCTCGCGAGTGCGCTCCATCACCATGGTGTGCATGTTCAAAAGCACCACGAGGAAGCTCACCACAACTCCCAAGGCCACCATGGTGCGCGTGAAGGGACGCAACTGCGGCAAGTTCGAGGAAGTCATCAGGGTGATGTATTCGGACAACGAGCGGACGCTGTTCTCCGGCATTAACTTTAGAATCTGCGCGCGCGCTGCTTCCGTATCTCCTTTGCTTCTCACGTAAAACATGGAGACGCGCTTCTCCGCCCCGGCAATCTCCTGCGCGGTGCGAATGGGAATGAAATAGCGCGCGCCTTTTCCGTGAGCGACGATGCCGCAGACCGTAAAGTCATGATTCAGCAGGGTGATTTGGCTGCCCACCTTCAAGTGGCGCGTTTGCGCGATGATATCGTCGGCGATGACGTCGTCCGGCCCTTCGAACGGCCGCCCATCGCGGAACAGGAAACCTTTGCTGAGCGCGTTGAAGGGCTTGTAATCGATGCCGTAAACCATCACTAAGTTCTTTGGTTCCGTGAGGATGACTGTGGGGGCCACTTCGTCGACGCCGCTCAACGCGGCAATTTTTTCACCGAGCGACTCCTGCATACCGACGCTTAAGAAAGCGAAGAAAATCGAGGCGTTTGGCGGCTGCACCAGGATGTCAGCGCCCACACCTTCGACGCGCTTTCCCCATTCTGAAATGACGCCAGTAGTTAGACCGGCGATCATCAACACCAGAATCACCTGGATGGCAATGGCAATCACGCTCAGAAAACTGCGCACCGGCCGGGCCGTAATGCTGCCCCAGAACATTTGAAGGAGAGAAAATGGTCCGTCGTAAGTTTCGGTCATCGAGTGCAGCCAGATTTCTACTGTACCATCGTCATTTCGCAACGGTCAAAATTACATCGCTGCGCGCAGGGCAAGAGGCGTGCCGAACTCCGGACAAAATATTTCTGTGGCATTAAGATTTCAACATCTTTGTTGATAAGGTTGTGGATATCCGGCATCCGCTCACTGCTAACTTCTCCCCCTTCAACACTCTTCTCCTCTTTGCACTATTTGAGTGCAACATAGTTTTTTCACACGCACAATGGCGCGGTCAAAAGTGTTGAGACAACAGGAAAATAATTCGAATGAAGAGTTCAAAAGCGGAAACGAGGGCAAATCATTTCGTTAGAATTTCCTAAGCTGTTGATTCTTAACGATTGGCAGCGGACTTCCTTCAGTACCACTTCGGCGGGCGCTCAAGATGCACCTTTATGGTCTGCCTAGGATCGGTGATGTCGAGCCAGTGTCCGTACGTTTTCCATCCTTCAGCGACAACTTGAACTAAAACTCGGCCCATCGGCGCGTTGGGGACGTGTGCGATGCCTTCGCGGCTGGTCTTTACGTTCATTTCCAGTTTCTTGTCCTTCTTCAGCGAGTGCTCTTCAATAAATTTCACGTACACGCTGGCGTTCTCCACCGGAACGCTCTTCTCGCCTCCGGTCACTTCAATCGTAATGCGCGTCATTTCGTTCGCGGCAGGAGGAGTCTGCGATTTGGGCGGCGATGCCGGCGAATTCTGGGCGGCCACCCCGTCTGCGACCACCGAGCACGCGGCGATGCAGAGGCAGGCAAAAACGTTCGTCGAGAATCTCATAGATGGGCGAACTCCATAGTCCACGGAACGACGGGCCGGGTCAAGTCTCGCTGCGCTAGAATTAGATGCGACCGGCCTCCGAGGTGCTGCCCCGGCGCTGCTCTGCCGTGGAAACCGCGGGCTATGGCTATTTGACTCATCAATTTGGCTCCTGTAACTTCGTCAAGAAACTGCTGGCAGGCAAGATGGGGACGCTTCAAAAATGAAATTCACCCCGAACGGTCAGCGCCGGACGTCGAACTGACCGCGTTACCGACGTAATTAGAATCGCAAGGAGAGCAACATGGGTTTTGCCACCAACGCCATTCATGTCGGACAGGAGCCTGATCCCGCCACCGGAGCCATCGTCGCGCCCATCTACCAAACTTCGACGTACGTCAACGAGGAACTGGGCAAGAATAAAGGCTACGACTACGCGCGAACGAATCACCCGAACCGCAAAGCCCTCGAGCGCACGGTGGCCAAGCTGGAAGGCGGCCACAGCGCCTACGTTTTTTCCTCCGGAATGGCCGGAATCGACGCGGTCTTCCGGCTTTTGCGCCCGGGCGACCACGTGGTGCTCTCGGAAGCGGTCTACGGCGGCGTGTACCGTCTTTCGACGCAGCTCTTGGTGCACTTCGGGCTGGAATTCAGCTTTGTTGACACGGCCGTGCCGGATTACGTGCGAGCGGCGCTGCGCCCCAACACGAAAATGTTGTATATCGAAACACCGGCGAACCCTACGCTCAGCGTCACCGATATCGGCGCGATCTCCAAACTTGCCAACGAGCGCAACCTTTTAGTAGTGGTCGATAACACTTTTCTGAGTCCCTATTTGCAGCGCCCCATCGAACTCGGCGCACATATTGTGGTCCATTCCATGACGAAATATCTGAATGGCCACAGCGACTCCACCGGCGGAGCTGTGGTACTCACGCGTCCCGAGGATGCGGAGAAAATTTATTTCATTCAGCGCTCCGCTGGTACCGGCTTGTCGCCCATGGATTGCTTCCTAGTTTCCCGCGGCATCAAAACGCTGGCAGTGCGCATGCTCCAGCACAACGCCAACGGCATCACCGTGGCACGCCATCTCGACGCGCATCCCAAGATTAAGAAGGTCTTCTATCCCGGACTGCCGTCTCATCCGCAGCATGAAGTAGCCCGCCGCCAACAGAAAGGCCCCGGCGCCATGCTCTCTTTCGATGTCGGTTCGCTGGATGCCGCGCGCCGCTTCCTCAATCACGTCAAGCTCTGTTCGCTCGCGGAGAGTCTCGGCGGCGTCGAGACTTTGATTTCGCTTCCGGCTATGATGACCCACGCTTCCATGCCCAAGGAAGTCCAGGATCGCGCGGGTATCACCGAAGGCCTCGTGCGCCTTTCCGTCGGCATCGAAGACGTAGAGGACATCATCGCCGACCTCGACCAGGCGCTGCTCTACGTTTAGTTCAAGGCGATTCTTTTTTTGAGGTGACGCAGGCATGAGTTCGCCGATCATCACTCCTCCGCTCTCCGGGCAAGTCATCGGTTCGATCAACGACGCCTTTGTGATCGCCGAATGGCGCGACCCGGGTGGTCCCCCAGGTCTGCCGCGTCTCATCGCCCCGCCGCATCTTCATCGCAACGACGATGAAGCCTGGTACGTGCTGGAAGGGACTCTGCGCGTTCGGGTTGGTAAGGAGGAAGTCGAAGCTCACGCGGGCTCGGCTGTGTTCGTGCCACGCGGAACGCCTCACACTTATTGGAATCCCGGCCCGTCTCCGACACGCTATTTGCTGGTCATGACCGGTAACATCTATCGGTTGATTCAGGAAATTCACGGGATGAAACAGCGCACTCCTGCCCCGCTGCGCGCCGTGTTCGCAAAGTACGACTCCGAATTGCTCGACGCCTAGATTATTTCCGCGGTTTCGCGACGCTCGTGCTCAGCCACGCCAAATACTCCTCCGAGCCTGCAACAACTTGCATTGCGATGAATTCCGGCACGTCATAGCTGTGAAGCCGTTTCACTTCGTTTTCCAACTCAGCGAGCCGTTTCGCCGTCGTCTTCATCACCAGCAGATACTCCCGCGCTTCCTCCAGCTTTCCCTTCCATGCGTAAAACGATTCGACGGGGCTGTGAACGACGTTGACGCACGCGGCAAGGCGCCTTCCCACCACACCGCGTGCGATTTTGCGGGCTAGCCCACGAGTCGGGCAAGTCACGAAGACGACTCTCTTGTCTCTTGCTTCCGCTCGACTCATCGGCTTCTCCTCATAATGACTTTCCCTCCATCAGGCGAAGGGCTAGAATACGGCCCCATGAGCACGAGCACCAGTCTAGGCGCGGCCTCCCCCATCAAGTTTGGGACCTCCGGATGGCGCGGCCTCATCGCCGACGATTTCACCTTAGCCAACGTGCGCCTCGCGGTGACCGCCATCGCGCAACACGCCAAAGCTAAAGCGAAAGATCCCGCGATTCTCGTCGGCTACGACACGCGCTTCTATTCCGAAGAATTCTCCCAACTCGCCGTGGATATCCTTCAGCACCACGGCATTCGAACGCTGCTGTGCGAGACATTCACGCCCACGCCCGCGGTCGCTTTCGAAATCATGCGCCGCAAGCTCGACGGCGCCATCAACTTCACCGCCAGCCACAATCCCGCGCAATATCATGGCCTGAAATTCTCCTCCGCTGACGCCGGCCCCGCGCTCCCGGAAGTCACCAAGGATATCGAAGCCCGCGCCGCGCATCTCGCCGCGAAAGGCGGCGTTCCGCCGCTTCCCCACGGCACGTCGCATGCAACCCCAGCAGAAAAAGTCAATCTGCGCGAAAATTATTTGAAGCGCCTCGAGGAACTCGTCCATTTCGAAACGCTGCGCAAGGCCAAGCCGTCTCTAGTCGTCGACGCGCTCCACGGCTGCGGCGCCGGCTATCTCGACCGTGTTCTCACCGATCACGGCGTTTCCGTACATGCGTTGCGCACCGAACGCGATTGCCTCTTCGACGGCACGGGCCCCGACGTCTCCGAAGAAAATCTCGCTCCGCTCCGCAAGGCCGTGGTCGATTCGAAAGCCACCGCGGGCCTGGCCACCGACGGCGACGCCGACCGTTTCGGCATCGTCGATAGCGACGGCACATGGATCCAGCCCAACCTGATTCTGGCGCTGGTGTACGACTATCTCGTCGAAACCCGTAAATGGAAAATGCCCGCCGCGCGCAGCGTCGCCACCACGCAAATGATCGACGCGGTAGCCAAGTCGCACGGCCAGACCATCTATCAGACGCCAGTAGGCTTCAAGTACATCGGCCAGCTCATCCGCGAAGACAAAATCGCCCTGGGCGGCGAAGAAAGCGCCGGCCTCACCATTCGCGGCCACATCCCGGAAAAAGACGGCATCCTCGCCTGCCTACTGGTGGCGGAAATGCTCGCCGCACGCGGCGCCTCCCTCGGCGAGCAAGTGCGCGCTATGTACAAAAAGCTCGGCCGCGAATTCTGGCCCGCGCGCGAGAATCTTCATCTCTCCGACGAACAAAAGGCAAATGCCGTGAAACGGGTGGCCGTGGACGCTTCGACACTCACTGGCCGGAAAGTCGTATCCATCGACCGCACCGATGGCGCAAAATTTGTCTTTGATGACGGTTCGTGGATGCTCCTGCGCCTCTCCGGTACGGAGCCGCTGCTTCGCCTTTATGTCGAGGCCGAAAGCGCCGCCGCTTCCGCGAGACTTGTGAGAGAAGCATCGCAATGGGTACTGCAAAGCTGAAAAAGCCGAACAAGATTCGCGTTGAAGAAAAAACTCCGTCCTTCTTGCGCCACTACGGGCCGGCGCTCCTCGGCCTCCTCGTGCTGATCCTCTTCGTGCACGACATTTTCGGCCCCCACGGCTATCTGGCCATGCGCCGCACTCAGCAGGAAATTCAAAAAGTAAATTCCGACTTGCATCAATTGAACAAGGAAAATCTGCAGCTCGAGCAGGAAGTCCGCGAGTTGAAGACCGATCCGCACAAAATCGAAAAGATCGCCCGCGACGAGCTTGGCCTGGCCCGTCCCGGTGAGGTCATCATCAAGATCCCTCGCTCGCAGCAGTTGCCGCAGGATTCGGTTTCGAAGCCCTGACCCGCCACTTTTTCCAATTCGTGCGCGCGAGCGAAAGCCCCAGCATCGCCAGGAAAATGGTTATCAGCCCTGCGGTGGCCTTCAGAGCGCTGCACCGTCCCTTCGGCAGAATGGAGAATCTTCCATAAACAAATTCGATGTGTACCCAGTACACCAGCAGCGAAGTTTTCCCCAGCTGGATGATGGGGCTGAATCCCTTTTGCGCCAGCCCCCACCGGCACCACGCGTAGACCAGAAATAAAATGACCAGCAATATCCCGCAGCGCAACAGCAGAAAATTCGGCCCGCTGTGCCAATAATCGTAAACAGCATAAACATGGATCGATGAAGAATCGAAAAAGACCGAAAGCGCGCAGGCTAGGATTCCCGCCCCGCCCAGCGCTGCAAAGGCCAGCGCTTCCTTGCGCTTGGCAAAGTCCGTAAACAGAAAAAATCCCACCGCCAGTCCCGCGAAAGCAAACGCCGACCAGGGAAACAACGGAAACAGCCACGGCTGCGGCTCCTTGAAGATGTGCACGCCGTTGATGTAAGACTCGAGGGGCCAGGGCAGGAACCTCAGCCGGTGCGTCGTCCAAAGCGGAGGCGTGGCCATCGCCACGATCACCGCGGCGAAAATACCGGCGATCAAAGTACTCATTCTCGTCGCCGCGATCTCGCCGGCTCCGGTAGCCCAGCACAAGACTCCCATGAGCATCATCGAAAGCCCAAGAATATTCAGCACATCCACCCGCAACAAATCCGTCCACGGTGACCACGGATATCCCAGCGCAAATTCCTGTAAACGAAACAGTAATCCCATCCCAAAAATTTCCGCCCCGCGCAAGATTGTCTGCCTCGCGATGGCGCTGCGCCCGATTCCCTTCTCGCGCAGCTTTTCCGTAACCAGCGCGAACGACACCCCTGCCAAAAAAATAAACAGCGGCGCCGGCAACGTCCCTCCCAGCCGCGACCACGCGATCAATGAAGACGATTTCTTCGCCTCCGCGCTCATCCACGAGTCGTAGCAATGCGTCTGAAACATCAGCACGCACGCCAGCCCGCGCATCCAGTCGATGTACGCCAGCCGTCCCGTCGCACGCTGAATTTGGTCTGCCATTTCTTTCAGTTACAATTCTCGCTTGCCCGCCACGCGCCAACTCGGCCCGCTCCCCATGCTCGGTCTCTGGGCCGTGCTGACCCTGACCGCAGCGTTGTACTCCGCCTGGCTCGGTAACGGCGGCCGCGCCTTCGCCGCCACCTTCACGGCCTTTGCATTTCTCTTTCTGGTGACGCTGCTTTTTGCCGCGCGCGGCTTTGAGGACCGTCTCGCCTCGCGCTTCGGCGCCGGCAGCGGCTACTTGCTCGGCGCCGCGGTGTTCCTTGTCTACCTGATTTACGCCCTGGGGACAAATACTTTCGCGTTCACGCGTGCTGCCGCAATCGCGGTTCTCGTCTTGATTCCACTCGGACTGGCCGCTTCCGCCGAACGCAAGCCTCCCGGCGCGTGGCAGGATTTCGCAACAATTCTTTTCATTTGGCTGGCCGTCAAGCCGCTGCCCAACCGCTGGGGATGGTCGTTGTCACATTGGCTGTGGCCCTACCCCGGTGGCCGCCTCGCCTACATTTTTACTGTGCTCCTCTGCGTCAGCGTCGCGCTTGCATGCTTCCTGCTCCTCCGCCGCATCAACGGCGTCGGCTACAACATCGGCTGGGGCCATCATTGGAGCTTCTTCATCCTCGCCAGCTTCATCGTCTTCGCCTGCATTGCCATTCCACTCGGTCACGCCATCCATTTCATTCAATTCGAACCGCAGTGGTCGCAGTTAGGCTCGCTCCCGCTTCTCTCTCTCGGCATTCTCTTTTTCACCGCCTGGCCCGAAGAGTTGCTCTTCCGCGGCCTCCTTCAAAACATGCTCGCCCGCGTCTGCAAGAGCGATCTCGCCGGCTGGTGGACCGCCTCCATCCTTTTCGGCTTCTCCCACATTACCAACATGGGTTTCCCCAACTGGCGCTACGTGATCCTCGCCTCCATCGCCGGCTTTTTCTACGGCTGGACCTGGCGCAAAACCGGCTCCATCTTCGCCTCC